>JAEEGH010001861.1_pt1 | contig 59214 bp, 55 predicted proteins | sample 9134181 | NCBI WGS metagenome assembly JAEEGH01 (sample SAMN16246544, study PRJNA631951) | gut metagenome | biome: gut microbiome; feature: rumen; material: DP-attached | host: Bos | place: Iran: Karaj | collected 2018-10
AGGCTCGACAGGCACACCCAAGGGCTGCCAACTTGAGCATGGCAACCTTGTGGCTTTCTGCCATTGGTACCAGAGGTATTATGGCCTAACTGCCAACGACAAGGTAGCCGCCTACGCCAGTTATGGCTTCGATGCTTGCATGATGGACCTCTACCCTGCCCTTACTTGCGGTGCTTGTGTCCACATCATCGGCGAAGACATCCGCCTCAACCTGCCCGACCTGAATGACTATTTCAACCAACAAAGCATCACACACTCGTTCATTACCACACAGGTGGGCTACCAGTTCGCGACAAATGTCGAGAACCATTCGTTGCGTTGCTTCGCTGTGGGTGGCGAGAAACTCTCGGCACTCAATCCGCCGACGAACTACAACATGTACAACGTCTATGGCCCGACAGAATGTACCGTTTTCATCACGAATTACTGGGTGAAGGATTACGAATTGGACATCCCCATCGGCAAACCCTTAGACAATCTAAAACTCTATATCGTTGACAAGCAATTCAATAGGCTTCCTGTTGGTGCCATGGGCGAGTTGTGGGTCGCCGGACCGCAAGTGAGCCGTGGCTACCTGAACCGCCCCGAAAAGACTGCCGAGACCTACATCAGGAATCCTTTCAGCGACGACCCGAAGTACAGCCGTGTATACCGCACTGGCGACATTGTGCGCTACCTGCCCGACGGCAATATCCAGTTCATCGGTCGTCGCGACGGACAGGTGAAAATCCGTGGTTTCCGCATCGAATTGAAGGAGGTGGAGGCCGTGATTCGCCAGTTCCCAGGCATCAAGGATGTCACTGTGCAAGCCTTTGACTATGAAAATGGTGGCAAGTACATCGCAGCCTATATCGTCAGCGATGAAAAGGTAGACATCAAGCAGTTGAATGCCTTCATCGGGCAGCAGAAGCCGCCTTACATGATCCCAGCGGCCACCATGCAAATCGAAAGCATCCCGCTGAACCAGAACCAGAAGGTGAACCGCAAGGCATTACCCGCTCCTGTCATTCAGGCGGCAGACCACGAATATGTGGAGCCTGCCAATGAGGTCGAGAGACAGTTCTGCAAGATTTTCAGCGACATTTTGGCGATGGACAAGATTGGCGCGACCGACAACTTCTTCGAGTTGGGCGGCACCTCGCTCATGGTAACGCGCGTCATCATCGAGGCCGACAAAGCTGGTCATCATATCGCCTACGGTGATGTGTTCGCCAACCCGACACCACGTCAGTTGGCTAACTTCCTCACTGGCGGCACCGTCAATGAGGACGAAGAGGCCCGCAACCACAACTATGGCCCCATCAACAGCATCCTCGAAAATAACACCCTCGACGCTTTCAAGAATGGAGAACAGCAACCCATCGGCAATGTGCTTATTACGGGAGCCACGGGCTTCTTGGGCATCCATATCCTCAAGGAACTCATCGACCGTAAGGATGTACCTGTCATCTGGTGCATGGTCAGGGCCGAGAACGAGGAAAAGGCCGAACGCCGCTTGAAGGGGATGCTGTATTACTACTTCAGCAACAACTATAACGAACTGTTTGGCAACCGCATACGCATCGTCAATGGTGACGTAACCCATGAAATCAAGGTGGACGGCAAGGTGGATACCGTTTTCAATTGCGCCGCTGTGGTGAAACACTTCTCCAAAGGAACCGAGATTGAAGACGTCAACGTAGGCGGTGCATCGCATTGCGTCCAGTTCTGCCTGCTGAACCATGCCCGACTCATCCATGTATCCACTTACAGCACTGCTGGCATGTCCATCAATGGGATGCCACCGGAGCATACAGTCTACACCGAGCAGAAACTCTATTTCGGTCAGAGCCTCAACAACCAATACATTCACTCCAAATTCATCTCTGAGCGCATCGTTCTCGATGCCATCGCCTTGCACAAGCTGAACGCCAAGGTAATGCGTGTGGGCAACCTGGCGCCTCGTTCCACTGACGGTGAGTTCCAAATCAACTTCAATACGAACAGTGCGATGGGCCGCATCCGTGTCTATCAGATGTTGGGTTGTTATCCTTACGAGTTGACCAATGCCCCGATGGAGTTCTCCCCCATCAACGAGGTCGCGAAGGCCATTGTGATGCTTTCGGAGACGCCGCAAGAGTGTTGTCTGTTCCATCCCTACAACGATCACTTTGTGCATTTCGGCGATGTGTTGGCAGAGTTGGCGAAAATCGGCGAGGCTCCGCGTCAGGTGGAGGCCGAGGCCTTCGGCGAGGCTTTGGAAGCCGCCAAGCAAGACCCCGAAAAGGCCAAGCGCCTCTCCAGCTTGATTGCCTACCAAGACATGGCGCACGGACAAAAAGCCGTGATGATTCCCGCCGACAACCAGTACACCTCACAAGTGCTGTATCGCCTTGGGTTCCATTGGTCGAGCACCTCGTGGGATTATGTTGATCAGATGCTGGAGGCCATCGCTGGCTTTGGGTATTTTGAACTGTAAAAGATAAGGCAGCCCTCAAACGAAGGCTGCCTTTCATATTAAGTTTCGACGATTGTTGTAGGGTTAGTATTCGTTCACCGTCCAGCCCCATGGGATACCGTCGCTACTATTCGGGGTCCAGAAGGATGCACCCTTGGCCTTGGTGAATGTGCCAGGATTGTGCACTCCGTTGAGCCATTCTTTGGTGCAGTCAGTGCCATTGATGGTGGTGGCTAAGCAGATCAAAGCCTCGAGGTTACTGCATCCGTCAAACATATTAAAATAGCAGCTGTCGACTAATTCTGTGGCGGGCAGCACGAGGGTCTCCGCCCACGATATCATGTTGCATCCTTTGAACATGTTAGAATAGCATCCAGGGGCCAATGTTAAGGCGGGCAACTCGGCGGGGCCGCCATCCATTTCGGAGCACTCGGCAAACATGCTGGAATAGCAGTTTTTGCTCAGCGTCGTGGCGGGCAGCAGCAGACTGCTTGCATTGATGCCATGTGTGTTTCCAGCGAAAAGGCCTGCGAAAGAAGCACCTTCCATTGTGGTGATCGTCGCAAAGTTATCCTCGTCCACTAAACTCATGATGTTGCCAGACAATGACATATTGATATCGCTGACAATCTTGGTATTGCTATAGTCTGTGCCGTTGCCGTAAAACTGCACCACGTCGTTTTGTTCAAGGTGGATTTCGATGTAGCTTTCTATGGGTATCTTTGGGCCTTTGTTTTTCGAGTACTTCATTCCCGCCCCCTCCGGCGGATTGATCACACGGATGTAGCCGTTCGTCCCAGGTGCGGCCTCTATCGTCAGCGGGTTGCCGGCCTCCATAGCCGTCAACTCAAAACTGACAACATTCTCGCCATGCAGATAATCATTTTTATGGACAGGAGAAATGGTAATATTTTTTTCAATGTAACCTACGGCATAAACGTTGACGGTCACTGAGTCTTCATTGGGAAGCAGGATGGCCCAGCGGCTGGTGGGAGTTTCCGGGTACAGTGAGATGTTGCCCGTGGTGTTGGTCGTGGTAATGGTGTTGTTTTCAAAGTCAATAGCCACCTGGTTGTTTATTCCCTGGATATAAAAGTTCGTTTCCTTGAGAATCCTGTTGGTGGTGAACTCCACCAAGGCGCATTGGTTCTCCAATGTGCTGGAATAAGTGGTGCTACTTTCGGAATAGTTAGTCGTTGAAGTGCCGTAGGAAATCACGGGATAGGGATTGAATTGTTGTTCGTAGATGTCAACGATGTATTGCTGCGTTTCACCAACTTGGTTAACATCTCCTCCCAATTAGTAGAAATGCAGCGGTTGTTCGCCGTCTTGTGAAAGACTGAGGTCGCCGCTGAATTTGTTCGTGCTGGCGCTATATTCCAGCGTGCCAACACAGGCACTATTGTAGCCAACATAAAGTTTGTCGCCATCACTGAAAGAGACGACACCAGTTGAGGGGTCAACATCAACTTTTGAGCCGTTGCCCACTTTCACGGTGAGGTGAACAAGGTTGCCTTCTGTGTTTTGGGGTGTGGCGGGCGTTTCCTGTTTCTTGCACTGGGCCATGCCGAATATCAAGGATAGTGCGACAATGAATGTGTTTAGTTTCTTCATGCTTTTGTGCTGTTTTGAGGGCGCAAAATTACAAAAAAACTATTGGAGAGAAGACATATAAATAAAATTTGTAATTTTGCACGATAAAAAATAAATCAACAATGAAGAAAACCCTTTTAACTATTGCAACTATGGCAATTTTAGCTACAGGATGTCAGCAGAAAGCCAATCTCACATCGGGCATAAAGGCTGACAATTTTGACACTACAGCTCGTCTGCAGGACGACTTCTACCAATATGCCTGCGGCGGTTGGATGAAAAACAACCCTCTCGACGCTGAGCATTCACGTTACGGCGCCTTCGACGTTTTGGCTGAAAAAGCCCAGGAAAACCTTCGCAGTATCATCGACTCGGTGAGCGCCATGCAGAACAAGCCCGGCTCGCTGGCCGACAAGATAGCCACTTTCTACAACATGGGAATGGACAGCGAACGTCTGCAGCAGCAAGGTGCCACCCCTATCATGCCTTACCTTGAGGAAATCAACTCGATGAAGACTCGTGAAGACGTTTGGAATACAATGCTGAAGATGCACCGTCGCGGCGGTCACGTGCTGTTCGGAGTGTTCGGCGAAGCTGACAAAGACGATGCCAAGCTGTGCATAGCTTACGCTTACCAGATGGGTCTCGGCCTTGGCGACCGCGATTACTACCTCACCGACGAGGGCAACAACGTCAACATCCGTAAAGGTTATGTCGAGCTGATGACCAAGGAGTTTGCCATGGCAGGCTTCGACAAAATGAGCGGCTACAGCGCCGACAAACTCGCAAAAATGGTTATGAAGTTTGAGACACGTCTGGCAAAGGCTCAGAACACACGTCTCGAGAACCGTAACCCTATAGCCACCTTCAACCGTTACACTGTTAAGGAAGCTGAAGCTTTCACCCCGAATATCAACTGGACCAGCTACTTCAATGCCATGAACATCATGGATGGCATGCAGAGCTTCAACATCGCCCAGACCAAATATTTCAAAGAGGTTGACGCAGTGCTCGGCGACACCGACGTAGAGGTATTCAAGGCTTACTTCGCCTGGAACGTCATCAATGGCGCGGCCTCATACCTCAGCGATGACTTCGTCGATGCCAACTTCGACTTCTACGGCAAGCTTTTGAGCGGTCGCGAAGTGAATCGGCCGCGCTGGAAACGCGTCACCGCTACAGTGGACGGCGCCATGGGCGAAGCTCTCGGACAACTCTACGTTGAACGCTACTTCCCTGCCGAAGCCAAACAGCGCATGGAAACTCTGGTGCAGAACCTCATAGTGGCTCTCGGACAACGCATCGACATGGCCACCTGGATGACCGATGTCACAAAGGCCAACGCCCACGAGAAGCTTTCAACCATACTCGTGAAGATTGGTTATCCGGACCAGTGGCGTGACTACAGCGGTCTGGAAATCAAAGACGACAGCTACTTCGCCAATGTGGTGCGCAGCAACGAGTTCGACATGGACTACATGCTCAGCAAGATCAACAAGCCTATGGACCGTTACGAATGGCAGATGACACCTCAGACTGTCAACGCCTACTACAATCCGACCACCAATGAGATTTGCTTCCCAGCCGCCATTCTGCAGCCACCGTTCTTCAACATGAACGCTGACGAGGCTGCCAACTACGGCGCCATCGGAGTGGTGATAGGCCACGAGCTTACACACGGCTTCGACGATCAGGGACGTCAGTACGACAAGGACGGCAACCTCCACGACTGGTGGACAGAAGAGGACGCCGCCAACTTCGACAAGAACAAACAGGCTTTGGTTGAGGCATTCAACAACTGCATAGCCCTCGACGATCCCGAGCTCGGTCTCATACACGGCAACGGCGAGCTGACATTGGGTGAAAACATAGCCGACAACGGCGGTCTCCACGTGAGCTATCTGGCCATGCAGAACGCAATGAAGAAAGGTCAGGTCAACAAGGAGATGATGGACGGCTTCACTCCTGAGCAACGTTTCTTCCTCGCCTACGCGGCTGTTTGGGCATCAAATATCCGTCCAAAGGCTGCATTACAGCTCACACAGATGGACGTGCACTCACTCGGACGCAACCGTGTCAACGTGGCTTTGCCTCAGGTGACTGAGTTTGTGGAGGCTTTCGGCATCAAAGAAGGCGACGGCATGTGGATTGCACCTGAAAAACGTGTGGTGCTTTGGTAATGTGTTGAAATAATTATTAGATTTGCAACGTACTTTAAAACATAAAAGTCATGAAAACAAGTAACAAGTTTTTCGCCGAATTGTTCGGCACATTCGTCTTGGTATTCGGAGGTTGCGGTACAGCACTCTTCGGCCATGTAGGTTTTTTAGGTGTAGCAATCGCTTTCGGCTTGACAGTCATCGCGATGGCTTACGGTATCGGTCACATCAGCGGAGCACATCTCAACCCGGCAGTGAGTTTTGGTGTGTGGGCTAACGGCCGCATGACATTCAAAGAGATGCTCGTTTACTGGGCAGCTCAAATTATTGGCGGTATAATCGCCGGTGCTTTGCTTATGGTTATCTGGAACGCCGCTAAACTCGGCCCGACAGGTGTCTTCGCAGCCAACGGCTACGGTCCTGAGTTCGCACATGCAGCAGGCGACGGTTACCTCAAGCTCACAACTGGTGGCGCTTTCCTCACCGAGGCTTTGCTCACCTTCGTATTCCTTATGGTCATACTCGGCGTCACCGACAGCCGTCATGAGAACGGCAAATTCGCCGGCTTAGCCATAGGTCTCACACTGACACTTATTCACCTGATCAGCATCCCTCTGACCAACACATCAGTCAACCCGGCCCGTTCACTCGGCGTAGCCCTGTTCTCGAACGCCAACGGCTGGTGCGCTTGCAGTCAGCTGTGGCTGTTCATCGTGGCACCGCTCGTAGGAGCCTGCCTCGCCGGACTGGTCTACAAATGCATCACAGGATGCTGCTGCAAAAAGTGCGAGAAATAAGACAATATTGATTTATGTCTAAAATAAAGGGGCGAATGAAATTCGCCCCTTTGTTTTTACATCTTTATCTTTACAAAGACCGGATAGTGGTCTGAAGGATTTCGCCGAGTGGTGTTGCTGAACCATATTTCCTGAGGTGCGTCGGAAGCCTTTTCAGAGGCGGCTGACGTCTCGTTCTCTGTCCAATAGCTATTGGTAAGAACGCCGTAAGCCTCAACAGTGGTTGCCGGTGACACGAAGACGTGGTCTATACGGCTTTCAGTGAAATATTCCGTCTTGAACGCGTTGAATGTGCCGTTTTCAGCGAAGCGGATACGCGCGGCGTCGTAGGAATCCTTCAGCAGGCCTGAGTTTGTGAAAATGGTATATATTTCGTTTGTTTGGTCGACATTGAAATCGCCTGTGAGTATGACAGGGGCATCTTTAGCAATCTCTTTGATGCGGGCCACCACCAGTTTCGCGGCCTCACGACGTGCCACAACACCGACGTGGTCCATGTGGAGATTGAAAAAATAGAATGTGGTGCGGTCTTTTTTCTTCTTGGCATTCACCTGGAACTTGCCCCAGGTGCAAATGCGGATGCAGGCAGCGTCCCAGCCGAGACCTGGTTTGTCAGGCGTCTCGCTGAGCCAGAAGTTGCCGTCTTCGAGCAGAGTCAGCTGATCTTTCTTATAGAAAATAGCTTCGTGTTCTCCTCCCCTTTCGCCGTCGTCGCGACCTATGCCGATGTAGTCGTAGCCGTCGAGGCCTCTCTTCATATCCTGAAGCTGACCATAAAGCACTTCCTGCGTGCCGAAAATCAAAGGATTCATGAAGTTGACCTGGTCGCAAATCACTTGGCAGCGCTTGGTCCAGACGTTGCCGTTGAGGCTGTCGTTACGATTCTTATAACGGATATTATACGAACCGACAAGCATTTCCTGAGCGCTAACCGATAGCGCCAAAAAGCTGAAAAGAGCAATAAATAAAAGCTTTCTCATTTTTCCAGAATTTGATTTGTATGGTTTTTCGTATCAACTTTGCCGATGGCGTCGACAATTATGCCGTTTTCGTCGATGACGTAGGTTGTGCGCAGTGTTCCTTCGGTCACTTTGCCGTACATCTTTTTTTCTCCCCAAGCTTCGTAAGCCTTGAGGATTGTGAGGTCGGTGTCAGCGATGAGGTGGAACGGCAGCTCGTATTTTGCGATGAACTTCTGGTGCGAGGCGGTGCTGTCGCGGCTAACTCCTAACACATTGTAACCCAATGCAATAAAGCGGTTATAATTGTCGCGAAGGTCGCAGGCTTCGGCAGTGCAACCCGGGGTGCTATCCTTCGGATAGAAATACAAAACGAGCTTCTTTCCAGCGAAATCGCTCAATTTCACGATGTTTCCGTTTTCATCTATGCCCTCGAAATACGGGGCTTTTTGACCAATTTGTAACATAAACCTATCATTATTTTATTCCGCAAAAATAAGAAATTATGACAAAAAAATGCAGATATATGATTTTTTTAAATAACTTTGCGTCTTAAAACTAACGGCATTTAACATGAAAAATATCCAAAAGGCACTATTTTTAAGTATTTTCATCGCATCAGTGCTGTTTTTTACATCACATAAAACTGCATCAGCACAGTCTGGACGTTTCGCAGAACCCGTTTTCGAGGATGTTATAGTCGAGGAAGAGATCCCATTCAGCCGTGCAGTTAGGGAAGGCATGTTGCTGCCGACCACTCTTTATTTCGATTTCTACGAACCAGAAGGCGACACCATGCAGGCAAGACCTTTGGTCATTACTATGTTTGGGGGTGCCTTTGTCACAGGATGGCGCGATTTTGCCGATATGACTGAGTATTGCACACGTCTGGCCAAGCACGGCTATGTCACCGCCACCATCGATTATCGTCTTTTACCCATTGTATATCTTTCAGAGAGATCTATTATACGCGAGGCCTATATGTCGGCTCAGGATTTAAGTGCCGCCATTCGCTATTTTAAAGCCAATTGTGAAGAATACCGCATCGACCCCTCTCGCATATTTGTTCTGGGCAGCTCATCCAGCTCAATATCCATACTACTCGAGCTTTTCATGGACGAGGATGAACGACCTGCGGAGACATTCGAATACCCCGACCTCGGCCCTATGCACAGTTCAGGTTTTGAAGAGTACGCCGACTACTCAGCCCAGGTGTCAGGTGCCATACCGCAATGGGGTGGCATCATAGGTACGGACATGATTGATGCCGACGACTATACCCCTTTATGCATGATTCACGGTACCGCGGATGTTACATTGCCTTACGACTCGGGATACTGCTCATCACAGTTGCTCCTAAATAGCATATCAATATACATGTACGGCTCTCATGCCATAGCAAACCGCCTCGATGACTTAGGCATCACCGACTATGAACTGCACACTTTTGAAGGCAAAGGTCATGTGTTTTATTTCAACGCCATAATGATGATTAAAGAGGCCGAATTTGACACATGTTTCAATATCACCAGAAATTTCCTGCTGAACCATCTGGCTATGCCGACATCCATTGGCGAGACCTTGGCCGAGAATATAAGCATTTACCCTAATCCCGCCAGCGAATACATAATTATAGGCAACGAAGACGAGTCGAGTCCTATGCCTCTGAATGTTGATGTTTTCGATATGACAGGACGTAAAGTGATGTCTGGAAGTGTCTACGGTACTCGTCAAACCATAGAAGTATCACAATGGCAGGCGGGAATTTATATTGTGCGCTTTGAACGCGATGGCCGATCCGTCAACAGAAAAATTACGATAATCCACTAAAAGAAGTTTTCTCGAAAATCTCTTTTATCGCCTCCTCATTATCAATCATTTGTCTCAATTTTTCGAGTCTTGCCGTATTTGGCGATTCAGAAAACCATAGTTTCAGATATCCGTTGCGGCCGTATTTCTCGTGGAGATGCTGCATCATGCGGTCGTATTGCTGATCCTTGGAGAGCTCCGGATAGTGGTCGAGACCGTATTGAATAGTACGCTTGACTATGGTTTCTGGGTCGATGAAGCGGTCGGCTTCAGCAACGATTCGGCCGTAGATGGTGCGAGGGGCATTTTTCGCTGAGGCGCGATGGTCTTCAGCGGCATCGGCCATGGTCTGAATCTGCTCCTCTGTGAACCACTTCCGAAGGTTCTCATCGGCTTTGATAATTCTTGCCGACACCTCGTGATGATGCTCCCTCCCCTCACAAAGCCCAGTGTCGTGGTATGCCGCGATGACGTAAACCATATCCTTGTCGACATCGAGATGCTCAGCAATTTCAAGGCTTTGCTGAATCACCATATTGACATGGTCACGCTGATGCGCCGCGTCAAAACCGTCGTAACGAGGAATGATTTGCTTTTCGATATAAGAGATTATGTCGGGATTGATTTTCATATGACAAAAGTACAAAAAATCACAAATCACAAGTCCATTTTTCAAAAAATCCGTATTTTTGTATCATTATGAAAAACATCAAAAAAGTTATCCTCATCACTGGAGGAAGCTCAGGAATCGGTTATGACTCAGCGATAGCGCTGGCAAAGCAGGGTCATAAGGTTTATGCTGCGGCACGTCGTATCGAGATGATGGAGCCGCTTAAGGAATTCGGTATAGTGCCGCTTAGTTTGGATGTTACAGATGACACCTCAATGCAAGAATGCGTGAAATCAGTACTTGACTCTGAGGGCAGAATCGATGTTTTGATTAACAACGCCGGTTACGGCTACTTCGGCGCTATCGAAAACGTCACTATGGAAGAAGCCCGCAAGCAGTTGGAAGTCAACGTGTTTGGAATGGCAAGAATGTGCCAATTAGTACTCCCGACTATGCGCACACAGCATTCAGGACGTATCATCAACATCGCATCAATTGCTGGAAGAGCCACAGTGTATTTCGGAGGATGGTATAACGTATCAAAGTACTCCGTTGAAGCCTTCAGCGACGCGCTCCGCATGGAGATGAAGCCTTTTGGCATCGACGTGGTGCTGATTGAGCCGAGCACCATCAAGACAAACTGGGGCATCATCGCCGCCGACAACCTCGAGGCATCGTCACGCGGCACGGTTTACGAAGAACGAGCCATCAACGAGGCTAACAACATGCACAAGGCTTATCGCTCAAACCTCTTCTCGAAGCCTGCGGTGGTGACACGCGCCATCTGCAAGGCAGTGAACCGCAGCCGTCCTCGCACACGTTACTGCGTCGGGAGAGGCGGCAAGACGGTGGTTTTCCTGCACAGCATTCTTCCCACAAGATGGTGGGATAGAATCAATAGGATAATGACGAAAAAAGTGTTATAAATCTTACTTCTTCACCGGGTCGCAGGTCAAGCCGATACCAAGTTTCTTGAAGATTTTACGATCCACTTCTGAAAGCATCACTGTAGAGTGCATCTGACAGCCGTTGAGTTTCGGAAGCATATCAAGCGATTTCTTGCAGTTTTCATCCCAGAGGCTGAGCATGGACAGGGCCACCAGCACCTCGTCAGTGTGCAGACGCGGGTTTTTACCGTTGAGGATATCAACCTTGGTCTTCTGTATGGGTTCTATCATAGCTTGAGGAATGAGCTTCACGTCGTGGCCGATGCCCGCCAAATGTTTGGTGGCGTTGAGAAGCAACGCAGCGCTCGACCCAAGGAGAGCGCTGGCATGGGCCGTAATGATGGTGCCGTCTTCCAGCTCGATGGCTGCCGAATGTTCCTTTTCCTGCTCCTTGCGATCCTTGGCCGCTATAGTGGTTTTGCGGTCGGCTGTGGTAATCTTGGCCTGCTTCATCAGCAGTGCTATCTTGTTGACTTCGTTCTCGCTGCCTTTGCCCGAAGCGAGTTCGCACAAAGCGTTGTAGTAACGTCTGATGATTTCGTCTTTAGAGGCGTTGCAGCACACCTCATCGTCGCTGAGGCAGTAGCCAGCCATGTTGACGCCCATATCGGTGGGCGATTTATAAGGATTCTCGCCGTAAATCGACTCGAATATTGCATTCAAAACAGGGAAAATCTCAATGTCGCGGTTGTAGTTGACAGCGGTCTCGCCGTATGCTTCGAGGTGGAACGGGTCTATCATGTTCACGTCGTTGAGGTCGGCTGTGGCAGCTTCGTATGCAACGTTGACCGGGTGTTTCAGAGGGAGGTTCCAGATTGGGAATGTCTCGTACTTGGCGTATCCGGCCTTGATGCCGCGCTTGTTCTCATGATAAAGCTGGCTGAGGCACACCGCCATCTTGCCGCTGCCCGGACCGGGAGCTGTGATAACCACCAGCGGACGCACTGTCTCCACATAATCGTTACGGCCGAAACCGTCTTCCGAGTCGATGAGAGCCACATTGTTGGGATATCCTTCGATGATGCGATGGTAATATACCTTGATGCCGAGGCGCTCGAGGCGACGACGGTAGGCGTCGGCGCTGGCCTGGCCGTTGTAGTGGGTAATCACCACCGAACTCACCATGAAACCACGGTTCATAAACTCCTCGCGCAGACGCAGCACGTCGACGTCGTAGGTAATGCCCAAGTCGCCGCGCACCTTATTCTTTTCAATATCACGGGCACTGATGACGATAACGATTTCAGCGACGTCGGCAAGCTGAAGCAACATCTTCAGCTTGATGTCGGGCTGGAAGCCCGGCAACACGCGGCTGGCGTGGAAGTCGTCGAACAACTTTCCGCCAAACTCCAAATACAACTTATCGCCGAACTTGGCGATACGTTCTTTAATATGTTCTGACTGAATTTTGAGATATTTCTCGCTATCGAACCCGTATTTCATGATGCTGATTTGTTTTAAATACGGGATGCAAAGTTACAACTTTTTTCTCTTCCAGAAAAAATTTTTTGTCAAAAAAACTGCTTATCAGTAACTTCTGACTAAAGGTTGAACTTTTCCGCTATCTCGTCACCTCTGCTAAGCGCTCCGTTTACTATGCACACGGCCGACACCTGTGCCGACACGCACAATTTCATGTCCGACTTGCGATAAATGTCCTGTTCGAAGACAAATCGCACTCCGTCACGACGTAGGTTCAGACAAGACAGAAACGCCTCCTGTCCGTGCAAAGGGGTTTTGTATTTCAGAGTGATTTCAGCCACAACCACATCCAAGCCTTCCTCATGCCACTGTCTGAACGAATATCCCTGTTCCTGCAGCCATTTGTGACGTGTAGCTTCCAGGTAATGCTGGTAATTGGCATTGTTGACTATGCCCTGGAGGTCGCACTCATAGTCGCGAGTCTCCATTTCTAATGTATACAAATATTTCTTCATCATAATTTATGCAAATATATGATTTTTTTGAATAGTCAATAATAATTTTCTTATATTTGCATCGGTATTTCCTAACTTTATGAAAAAGTTTTTATTGATTGTTATCATACTGTTCACTAGTTTGATGGGAATGTCGCAGGAGGTGAAGCCTGAGGGTAATTTTTTCAGTCGCCGCTACAATAAAATCACTTACGACACCACCTACATCATGCGTCCCAAGTGCAAATGGACCTTCAAGTTGAGGACTATGACCATTTGGCAGACATTCTATGCTACAGAGGGTGAGGCTATGGATGCGGAACTTGGACAAACCACTTTTACAACGGATTTATACACCAACTTCAAGCCAAAACTCAACGTTCAAGTGGGTTATATGGGCATCGCCCTTGCCGGAGGCATCAGTTTCAACAAGCTGGCAGGCCAAAAAGACAGGGACTTCGACATCAAACTCAACATGTACGGCAAGACTTTCGGTTTTGAACTCGGACTGAGCGGAATACAGACTCTGCATGGCAATTATATTATAGATGTACCCGGGATGGATATATTCCCCTATCCTGTTGTAACAGATGATAACGACTCGCTTTATCTGCCTTTGCCAATTGAACTCGAAATCCCAGAGGGCAAAGTAAACCAGATCGTTTTTAACTTCAACTTCTATTATGCCTTCAACCACAGGAAATTCTCATATCCGGCGGCGTTCACCCAAATGTTCCTGCAGAAACGCAGTGCAGGCAGTTTGCTTGCAGGAGGTGAGATGCATTTTAACAACATCTCGATAGGCGATACCATAAATTCTGACGAGCTCTTCCGTCTAACCAACATAACCTTCGGTCTGGGCGTAGGCTACGGATACAATTTCGTACTGCCGCACAACTGGCTCATACACATTTCCGCCCTCCCGTACATAGTGCTTTACAGCAAGACCCGTGTACGAAACTATATGGAAGAGGAATACAGTGTTAAATCGGATTTTCCTGAAATATTTCTCGTAGGCCGCACCGCCATAATACACGACTTCAATTACAAATGGTTTATCGGCGCAACCGGTCAGGTAAACTGGTCGAATATAAATACAAGAACCCTGCAAACCGGCAATAGCCAGTTCCAGGTGTTCTTATTTGTAGGAATACGTATCTAATTAGAAATCAAAGAGTTTTAAGAAGCTTCATCTTTGCATTCTGCGCCAGGAATGCCGCCACATGATATGTGGGGATGTCTGTCACATTGATGACGAAATCGTAGTTGCGTGCGTCATAACGCGACACTCCAGCGTATGTCTTGGTATATTCCTCACGGTCTTTATCGACCTGTTTGATGCGTCTTTTTGCCGCTGCCTCGCTGATGTCATATTTCTCAGCCACATGCTTGACACGGGCGTCAAAATCAGCTATAAGCAACACTTTCAAGGCATTTGGGTTGTTTTTGAAGATATGGAAACCGGCACGTCCGACTATGATGCACGACTCCTTGGCAGCCAGACTGAGCAATATCTTTTTCTGAATAGCATAGATATCGCGAGGTGTAAGGTCGTTGTAATCCTTAGCGATGCCAGTGAGTGAGCCGAACTGTGTGTAGAACTTGCTGAATTCAGACCACCAGCTTGTTTTTTTCATTTTAGCATTGCTAACCTCTTCCTCATCAAGGCCGAACTCTTCCTCAACTCTGGCAAGTAAAGTCTTGTCGTAAACCTTGACGCCCAGCAAAGCACCCAGTTTTTCAGCAATCTCTCTACCGCCTGAGCCATACTCACGGTTGATGGTGATAATAAATTTGTCTTTCTTCATATCTTTTAAATTTAATCTCTTTCTGAGATGCAAAGATATGTTTTTTTCAGAACACAAACAATTTTTTCTTACAATTTTGATTTGAGATGATATGTTCCACTACCCAGACTTTGGATAGCATAGCCATCATTTGTAGGTAGGCAGACCTCAGCGCTGGTGTTTGCAGGAATGACAATATCCCATTCGAAACGATTGCCATTGCGTTTCCAGTTGCTTTCGATACGGCCGGATACCGAATTGTATGAACAATTTACAAAGTCGAGACCGTCAATGGGATACGGCTTAAGTCGGATTTTGCCGTAGCCAGGCTCCAAAGCACTAATTCCACCCAGATACTCGTATTCCCAAATGATTAGGTCGCCCAAAAGCATAACATGGTTGCCTGAGTTCATTGACGGGTCGGCTGTGTTGCCGTTCCAAAGTTCCCATATTGTGGTGGCACCGTGACGGTACATATAGCCCCAGCTCGGGTAAGTGTCGTCAGAAGCGATTTTCAGTGCCAGGTCTCCCCTGCCGTAATCGGTCAGTGTACGCATAAGATGCTGAATGCCCGCCACACCTGTCGAAACATGTCCGTCAAGCTCATATTCAGTACGTTCGACTATATTGTCAAAGATTTTGTCCTTAAAGTCCTCAGGAACCATGCCGAAAGCCAAAGGCAGAATGTTGGCAGTCACGGTGTTGTTGGCATAACGGTAAGCGTGTCTGTCCAGATACTGCCAGTTGTAGGCTTGGGTTGAGTTGGCAACTTCGTTTTTGAAATAAGCCTCATCGTCGGCATAGCCTAGCAAAGCGGCATAATCAGCCATCTTACCGCACAGATGGCAGTAATAAGGAGTGGATATAGCCGGTGCACGTGTGATGCGGTTGGGATCGCGAGAGTGTATCATTTCAAGCGACTCGGGCGGCATGCACCAATCACCGTAGGTATCCTTGGTCATTATGCCGTCCACCATATATTTTTCCTTCATAAAGGAGAGCCATTTCTTCATGGCATCGTAATGCTGACGCATGGGCTTATCATCTCCGAAACGGGTGTAAAGCATATCGGCTGCGGTCACAAACACGCCCGGCCATGTCATGTTGTTGGTGTAATTCATCCAATATGGCGGCCACACATCCGGTATGGAGCCCGACTGGGCCTGACTGTCCTCGCCGTCAAAGAGCCATTTCGAATACAGCTGTTGGTTGTTGAATATATACGACTCACCGTAACAACCCGTGGTATGGTCGCCTGTCCAGCCCATGCGCTCATCGCGCTGGGGGCAGTCGGTAGGCATGGAGCGGTAATTGCCACGTATGCCCCATAAAGCGTTGTGATACACTGCGTTGATTATCTCGTCAGAGGTCTCAAAACTGCCTGTCAAAGGCATTTCATCATACATCACAAGGCCTTGGAAATCGTCGACCGTGGGTGTAGAACGCAAACCTGATATCTCTACATAACGGAATCCGTGATATATGAAGGTGGGCTCCCAACTGAGTATAAAACGGTCTGTAGCTTCGGCTGTGCGCAAATTTCTCACATCCAATGTGCTATCGGGATATAGATTTTCTGAGAATCTTAAAACCACAGTATCTCCATAATTCTGTTCTGTGACGTTCATTACCAAGCGTCCCACCATGTTCTGCCCCATGTCAAGCATCCATTTGTCACCTTTTTTGAATATGGCAACAGGTTTCAGCACCTCATTCACCCTGATGTTCGGATTCGGCTGCGCCGTAAGTTTGCCGCCCGGCCCGCCAACGAGTTCGACTTTCATCCATTGAGATTCGTCGTAGCCAGCCTCGTTCCAGCGACCCAGGCAGAAGTTTCCATCGTAAGTCTCACCGTCGAACTCGTTGGCTGTGCGAATAGGTCCGCGATTGGTGATTTTCCAGCTTTCATCACTGACAATCAATTGTTTACTGCCATCATTGTATATGACTTCAAGTTGCAGTATCATTCTAGGAGTGCCAAAATGCAGGCAGTTGTTCAAGCCAGTCCATTGCGGATGAACAGTGTCTATACGCATGGCGGTGTAGCGGCCGCCAGCCAGCACCACACCAATAGCATTGTCACCTTCCTTTAGCATGGAAGTGACGTCGTAAGTATTGAAATATACACGTTTGCGATAATCCGAGAGAGCCGGCTTCAATAGCTCGTCGGGAGCTATTTCTGTGCCGTTCAAAAAGGCGCTGTACTGCCCTAGTCCGCTCACGTAAAGTCTTGCCTCTCTGATGTTTTTATCAAGATTAAACTCTTTGCGCAGATACCTCGCCGCCACACGGGTCTTGCCCACCAGCACGTCGTCATCAAACTCATGGCCTATCCATTTTGCCTGCCAGTCATCCTGATTCAACAGACTGATTTCAAATGACTTAACTTCGCTTTCTAAACTGACCTTATTATTCTGCCCAACAGAAACCGTGGTGAAGACCTTCCAGAAACCTTTGTCGCGACTGCACAATACCTTGCCTTCGTATGGTATGTAAAGCATTTTGCTGGAAGCGGTTACGCCTGAATCCCAAAGGTCGCCTATGCCTTTTTCAGCATTTTCAGCAGTAGTCGAAACAATGATTCTATAGCTCTGCTGCGCCACGTCTCTCTCATTTGACTCGTATTTCCAACTGAACCTAGGCTCATTTGTAGCCAACGCCATAGAATGCTGCTGTTGCTCTACATTTGGATTCAGTATCCTGACATCCGCCACATCGCTGCAAGAAGCGAGGAATAGCGATATCAAAACACCTATTATCTCTATGATTCTATTCATCATGGCGGTAATTTTGACGTTCATATCTATTCATTAAATGGCTCCACATGCACTCCGACGTGTGTCTCTTTGCCGTATTTGCTTCTTAAAAGATTCTCAATCTCCGTTGCTTTGTCGTGGGCTTCCTTAAGGGTGATATTGCCGTCCATCTTGATGTGCAGCTCAATGGCGTAGTGGTTTCCGACCCGGCGTGTCTTGAGGTTGTGCGGATTGCTCACACCCTCAACCTCTGAAACTATCTGCAGTATTTCCTTCTCAACAAAATCAGGCAGTGCCTTGTCGGTAAGGTCGCCTATTCCGTCTTTCAACAGATCCACAGCCACCTTCACTATGAAAGCTCCGACAATCACTGAGGCTATGGGATCGAGTATCACCCATTTGTCTCCGAGGAATATGGCGCCACCTATGCCTATCAAGGTACCCATAGACGACAGGGCGTCGCTGCGATGATGCCAGGCGTTAGCCTCCAGAGCCTGCGACTGCAGCTTTCTGGCCTTATACATGGAATAACGGTAGACCGCCTCTTTCAACAATACCGAGACCACTGCCGCCCACAGCGCCAACATACCAGGTGCCTCGAGCACACCTCCGTCTAAAAAGTCGTCAATTTTGACCACTCCGCTGCAAATGATGCCAATGCCAGCCAACAACAGCACCAGGCCCACTGTCGTCATGGCCAAAGTCTCAAACTTGCCGTGACCGTATTCATGGTTTTTATCCTGCGGCTTACCGCTGATGGACACAAAAACCAAAACGACAATGTCAGTGATGAAATCTGAGAGAGAATGCACTGCATCAGCTATCATGGCGGCACTGTGCCCCATTATGCCGGCCATAAACTTGAAAACGACCAGCAGCACATTGACCGCGCCTCCTATCAGCGTTACCCTGTTTATCTCTTTGATCCTATTCATCCCTGACAATGTAAAAACTCACAGGACGGAATCCGTCATTACAGCTTATCATGGCAGAGTTGGGATTTTTCATCCAGCCGTCGTAGAAATTACCGCGTCCGCTGCCAGTAGGACTTGGCGACTTGAGATAACCTTTTTAATTTCCTCCGTTTAATCTGATTAATGTTGATATTATGCGTCCTGCACCGCCACCTTCACCTTCGGTTATGACATGGATATCACCGGCATCATCGCCTATCACGCTGAAGAAGAAATTCAGCTGACGGCCGTCAATAAGCATGCAGTGACTGTTGAATGTCAATGAGTTATAGTTAAAAGTCCAGTCAGTATATGTGCCTTGAACAATCAAAGAAGCATACTGGCTGATGTCGTCCCAGGTGACAAGATGGTTCATAGCATAGCCTAAAGCCATGTCACAAGTCCAGAAACTCGTCGGGTTTGTCTGTCCGTTGAGGACATAAGCCACACCATCGATGTATTCTCTTGCATCCGACGGGAAATAATAAGGGAGAGTCTGCTGGTTATACCATCCGTTATCGAGATTCAGATTGTTGATGCTTTCGTCTTGCAGCCACGACATTATCTCACCGTGGAACACCGGGTTACTATACCCTATGGTGCCAGGACCAAGATCAACCGCAAAATCCAAGCTGGTTATCGGTGCGCTCACATTGACGGTCTCATTCACAACATCTATCTCCACCTTACGGAAATCGGTCTCAGAATGGTTGTCATAATGATTCGTTGTCATGACATACAGCTTGTCGTTGACCGACAGCAACTGCGAATTAGTACTCAACGAGCCGTTGTAGTTTGGAACAACCACCTGCCTGATGGTAAAATCATTCGGGAATATCACAAAAGGCTGGATGTTCCAATAGCCTTGATTGTTGACGTTATAACCAATCATAGCGCCCACCACGCCGTCGTCGGAAGCAGGATACACACTCTCAGGATAAATTCCGTTAGGAATCATCGTGGTGACGCTGATATTGTTGCCATTATCTTTGAGATAATAAATCTGGCTGTCGTTTTCTTTCCATTTTATCTCCACGATATCGCTGCCGTATTGCTCCACTACACCGTAGAAATCGGTCGGGCGTTCAAGTCCGTAGTTCACGATGTTGGTCGGACGGCCGTCTTCCAGCAACCATTTGAAAATTGCACCGTCGGTCTTTCTCACCAGATAATGGATTCCATCATACATGTAAATCAGATTATTTATTGCCTGCTGGGTTTCAGTATCGAGTTCTTCGATGCCCGGATAAAAATGGCGGCAATCGAACAGCCACAGCCAGTCATCGCCAATCTGATAGATGTAATGAACTTTAAGCTGGAGATTGGCTTTCACGAGGTTGGCAGTGCCTTCGTCTCCTTCCACCTCGATGGTATATTCCACTGATTCAAGGATGCCTTGTTCGTTGACGACATACAAAGGAGTGTATTCAGAGTCGTCCTTCACTGGAGTGTCGGCCAGAGCGAGCATTGTGGCATGGGTGAGGTCCATCTTTTTGAATGTCATATCACTCAGTCCATGACTGCTGCCGCTACTATCGTTTTTCTTGCAGCCGATGCACACCAAAACCAGCATCGTTACTGCCATCATAATTTTGAAAATTCTTATTTTCATATCTTTTTAGATTAAATTCTGACTGCAAAGATACAAAACTTCTTTAAAAAAACAAATTTTACACTGTTTCTATCAAGAAACTCACAGGACGGAATCCGTCATTACAGCTTATCATGGCAGAGTTGGGATTTTTCATCCAGCCGTCGTAGAAATTACCGCGTCCGGCTGCCAGTTCCTGCACAAACCACCGCATCGACTCCCAGGCACTGTCACACATTCCCTCAGGTTTGGCACCATCCACGGAAATCCACGTCTGCCCTTCCCTGACATCGCAGGTATGCTCAATAGGATTCTCAAACTGTTTTTGCAAATCCTCGTAATTGGCTTTCCGTATGGCGGTTATTCTGACGTTCATTTGATCTGATAGTTTCTCATTCTATCTTCGGCCATAGCCTCGTATTTGGTGCCTTTACGACCGTAATTCACGTAAGGATGAATGCTGATGCCGCCGCGCGGGACAAACAGTCCGACCACCTCGATATAGCGTGGATCCATCAGTTTCACCAGGTCGTTTAGGATGATGTTGATGACATCCTCATGGAAATCGCCGTGGTTGCGGAATGAGAAGAGGTACAGCTTGAGGCTCTTGCTCTCAACCATTTTCTTATCCGGGATGTACAAAATCTTGATTTCACCGAAGTCGGGCTGACCGGTAATCGGGCACAAAGCGGTAAACTCAGGGCAGTTGAACTGAACCCAGTAGTCGCGTTCAGGATGCTGGTTTTCGAAAGCCTCCAAAACCTCAGGAGCGTAGGTCTCAGGTATTTCAGCCTTGTGGCCTAAAGAATGTAAATTATCTTTTTCTCTATTCATAACTATCTGATATTTAATATTTTATGTGTCTGCAATGAGAGCCGCCACTCGGGATGCTCTTTGCAAAATTCAATTGTTTTCTTGATTATTTCAGCGTTTTTCTCAGCGTCGCCAGTGTCGCAAGGCTGAAGAAAACGGTGTTTCACCTTGATGTTGGGATAGGTTGAGACGTTAGGCTGAGCGTCTTTACACATTTCTTCGTCAAAGACCACTTTCAATTCGTCGGCTTCAGTCAAAACCGGCTTGGCTTTTTCGCCTAAGAACATGTCTTTGGGCGACAGCGTTATCCAGTCGACGTTTTTCGGCAACTCGATTGTGCCGTTGGTCTCGACTGCCACTGTCTTGCCCAGAAAATGCAACATCTCCACCAGCGACTCGGTCAGTTGCAAGGCCGGCTCGCCTCCTGTCACAACCACCAGATTGGCCTTGTATCGCGACACCTCTTCGATTATGTCGCCTTCGGTCATCTCCTTGCCGTCTTGATGCTGAGTGTCGCAGAAAGGGCACTGCAGGTTGCATCCGCTGAAACGGATGAACACAGCTGGAGTCCCGGTGTTGAAACCCTCGCCCTGAAGCGAATGGAATATCTCGTTGACACGCATCATCAATCTCTTTCGTAAGTGGCTATGTTGCCAGTGGTTTCCTGCACATCGACGCGGTAGCAGTTGGTAATCTGGTCACAGCACCAATGTGCGATGTTTTCGGCTGTAGGGTTGCATTTCAGCACCTCGTTGACCACCTTGTGGTCCAAAGCCTCGACTATGCGGTGTTTTATCTCCGAAAAATCTACGACCATGCCGTTCTTGTCGAGTTCCTTGGCTTTGCAGTAGATGGTGATAATCCAGTTATGTCCGTGCAATGAGCTGCATTTGCTGGGGTAATCGAGGGTCAGCTGATGAGCGCCCGCCACTTCTATGGTTTTCTTGATGTAATACATTAGTCTTCGTAATTTGTTGGGTCAATAATTCCGGCTTCCGCGAAAGCCTCTTTTCTTTCCTGGCAAGTGCCGCAGCGTCCGCAATGACGTTCTTTACCGCGGTAGCACGAATACGTCTTGCCGTAGTCTATGCCTAAGGCTATGCCTTTTTTAACTATGTCGCCTTTAGTGATGTTGGTGTAGGGCGCCACTAGTTGCACGCCTTCATAGGTGCCTGCTGTCATAGCCTCGTCCATGGCCTTGATGAACTGGGGGCGGCAGTCGGGATAGATGGCGTGGTCGCCTCCGTGGTTTGCTATCAGAACACGTTTCAAGCCGCGGCTTTCGGCCAACCCGCATGCCACCGACAGCATTATGCCGTTGCGGAATGGCACCACGGTCGAGCGCATGTTCTCATCATCGTAATTGCCTTCGGGTATGGCGTCTGCGCCCGCTGTCAATGAGGAGGCGAAGTATTTCCCGATAAAGGCCAGGTCAATCACCAGGTGCTCTATGCCCAGATGCTGGCAATGCCAGCGGGCGCAGGCGATTTCACGCGCAGCATGGTTGCTGCCGTAGTCGAATGTGACGGCAAGAGCAATCCTCTCACGCTCCTCATATAGAAGCGTGGTGGAGTCCAATCCGCCGGAATAAATGATAACTGAATCCATATCCTTGTTTTGTTAAAGGGGGTTGTCAAGTACCCCTGATTGTTATAATCGGCGACAAAGATACAGATAATTTTTGAATTAAAAGATTATTTTATTAATCTTCTGGCCGACATATAGTGGTGCATATTCTATTCTGCAACATTCTGTACTGGTATACCCTGTTGGTTCCACCACCCATGTTCATGATAGAAAAGCAGAGCGCGTGCCCGTTATGCAAGAAGCAGTAGCCGCTAAGACATGATACTCCGTATACGGTGCCTGTCTTGGCATGTACCAAGCCTTGCGCAGGCGAGTCAAGCATACGATTTTTCAAAGTGCCGTCCACACCGGCTATTGGCAGGTATGGCAAAATATGGTCGATGATGTCAGGGTTATGATAGGCATAACGCAGCATATAAACCATCATTTCAGGTGACACATGATCGAACAAAGATAGTCCGCAGCCGTCAAATATATTGTAATCACGCGTATCCAACCCAATTTTTTCTATAAGTTTGTATACTTTCTGCCTGCTGTTATTCATATTGGACGGTTCTGTGCCGGAATTGGCGCCCATTTGGAAAAACAAGGATTCAGCATATAGATTATCACTATTTTTCAGCATCCATGACAGTATATCATCCATAGAATGCGTACGGGTACACAGATGTTTGGCGCCAGTTGGAAGCAAACCTTCAACCGCGGTGACGTTACATTTTACGCCATTGTCCGTCAAACACTGTTCGAAACATGACAAGAACTGGTCTTTATAGTAATACGGCAAAGGAGTCAACACCGGATTATGCGAATAACCGTCCCACGGCCATGCCGATCCCCACATCAAACCATCCTTGAATGATTTGTCTGCCACCAGGCATCCCTGTATACTGTTGACACCCATGTCTTTCAAACTTTGGACAAAAGCCGTCATATCGATACTGTCGAAAGCCGGATCCATGCCACCCACACACACAACATCACCAGTAAGGGTGTGGTTCTTAATCTCTCCAACATAATACAGGGAAGTCTTGAACTCGTACGATGGTCCAAGATAGTCCAGAGCAGTAATCGAAGTGATAATTTTCTGGTTGGAGCCCGGACGCATGGACATTTGCGAGTTAAATTCGTATACACAAGTGTCGAGGGTAAGGTCGTACACCATCATGGCCAGATGCGTCTTTTTAATCAGCGGCTCGTTATCCAACAGGCTGTCAAGACGATACTGCATGTAATCCAATGGCTTCAGGTCGCCGGGGACAACTATGTCCGGTTGCCACAAAACCACTACTTCCTTTTTCTCTTCTTCTTTATTAGAACACCCAATCAGCAGCAAGCTGACAAATAACGGCAAAACGATACCGCAAAAACGTTGCAACATATTATAAAATACTCTATTCCTTCACCAGCTTTACAGTAACGATGCCGGTCTCACTGCTTATGCGAGCCATATACACGCCCTGATCGCAGCGGCTGAGGTCAATATCGGCTTGTCCCTCATACGTTTTGACGCAGACTATCTGTTTGCCCAGCATGTCAAACACAGTTATATCGGCCTCGGCCACATTAGTTTCAATTTTTACAATTCCGGTGGTAGGATTAGGGCTGACCGAGGCCACAACAGCCTGCTGGTCGATTATGCCGTCATACCCCTGCCCCACCATGACGTCGTCCACGTAGACACCTTCGGCATTATGACCTATGCCTATAAACGCTATCTGATAAGTAGCCGACGGATTCGGCAGCGACAGACTCTCTTCTTCCCAGTCGGTGAAGGTTGAATCGTAGTCCGCCAAAATATGCCAGATGTCATTCTCATTGGTGCGATATCCCACTTTCAACTGGTCGCCAGCCCCGTAGCTCAAGCCCGGCTGTTTGTGTTTGAAAGTCAAGGCCGGGTTGCTAACTGCTGTCAGATCCAAAGGAGCCGATATCAGTCTGGCCTCACCGCCCAACCAGATAAAAAAGGCTGTGTTGTTCGGATACAGGTATCCCGGGTCAACCACCCATTTGTCAGTGCCGGAAACTATCTCATTCATCCAACAGACAAAGTCGTCGGACGACTCAAAATCGTCGTAGTAAGGCTCATCGTCAGTCACGACAATGACATCGCAAAGGGTTTTGAACGTTACCGGTGTGGCCCATTCCGACTCAGCACCGCCTCCGCATATAGCCTTCACCGTGAAGGTATATTCAGTCTGAGGATCCAGATTATCAACCCTATACGGCTGAGTGTCGGTGTTTATGATATGACCGTCAAAATCTATCACCCAACCTTGCTCGTTGCCGCTAACCGACCATCCGAGCTGTGCCGCAAATGCAGTGATTTCAGTAGCTTGCAGACTAACCGGACGGGGGCAGCCGCCAGTTCCCATAATCTCAATATTGTCCACAAAAATCATGTAACCGCCCAATCCGCGGCCCAAGAATGAAATCTGATAGGTGGCCGAAAGGTTGGTCAATGTGAATGTCTCCTCATAGAAATTCTGGTAGTCGCTGATGCTGTATGAACCCAAGGTGTGCCAGCTGTCGGTTTCCGATGAACGGTAGCTTACCACGAGTTCATCGGTCTGATATAAGCCCATCATGGCATACGAGAAGCTGAATGTGGCACCGTCCACGCCCGATATATCCAAAACCGGCGAAATCAGACGAGCCTCATCGCCCGCACTAGTAAATGAAAATGCAGCCAAAGTGGTAGTGCTGCCTTCCATGGTGGTCCAGTTGCCGCCGCCAACGGTCTCTATGGTCCAGCATTCGAACTGGTCGCCTTCAAAATCCTCTATAAATGGTTGTCCGTCAGTGACGGTAAACTCGCATTGTCCCCAAATCTGTCCGACGAAAAACAGCATAATCACTGACATTATCGCCATTGTTCTAATTAAATGTCTTGTGTTTGTCATAGTTTAGTGTTTTTGATGGAGCAAAATTAACAAATTTTTCTGTCTTTGATGAAAAAAATTTACAAAAAGCACTATTAATTGTTTTATATTTGCATCGCTAAACACATTATTAATAATTGCAGCATGAAGAAATCTCTACGTTTATTGCTTGCCGTAGCGTTTACGGCTATTTTTGGTATGGCTGATGTATCCGCTACCCAATGGTACGGATTTGCCTTGTACACCGCTTCCGGCAGCTCTGTACAGAACCATTTTGTCTGTTTTGACTCACAGAACCCTCAAGAATTACAGACTGTGTCGGAAGAATTTCCGATAATCTGGGCGGCAACCTATCTGGACGGATATGTTTGGTTTGTAACCCAGTCAAGAAGCCTTTGCAAGGCACCTTTTGACGAGGCCACACAAACCATAGGCGCCTACGAGACCGTGGTACCGGCCTTAGAGCAATACAATTTGTATATCAGCATGGCATACAACCCTGTTGACGGGATGATGTATTACCTTTGCCAGGACAGCCAGTACAACACTTATCTGAAACGCTCCAGCCTCGACAACCCGTCACAGGTCGAGGTGATCGGCACTTTCGGTGTCAGAATCTGGACTCTGGCCATCAATGACGCGGGACAGGCTTACGGTGTGGCATATGAAGGCGGCAACTTGCACGAGATAAACCTCAACGATGCCACCTCCACCGTAATCGGACCTACAGGCAAGGAATTGTGGTACACACAAAGCATGGCCTTCGATTCCGAGACAGGCGAGCTTTACTGGGCTCAGTTTGCCACCACTACCGACCACGGATTCTACCAGGTTAATACGACAACAGGCGAAGCCACATCACTAGGCGAAATCGGCGGCGGAACCCAGCTTGCAGGCTTGTTCATGGTGTCACAACCGGCTCCTCCGGCGCCAGTCGTCATCGATGAGATTTACGTGGAAGGCTTCACCGCTCCTGAATGGGGTGAGCATCCTGACTTCGACTTGGAGGTGGCATCAGACGCTCATTATACCATAAGTGAGGTCAGCTGGCAGTACTATGGTAATGAGATATACGGTTTCCTTGATGAAAACGACTATTTCGACAGAGAAGACGTGTCATATGTAATGGGCATCACTCTCCAACCTGAAGAGGGTTATGTTTTTGCTGAAGATGTGACAGTTTTTTATAACGGAGACGCCTCAATTTTTGACGCTGCCGAAAGCTATTTTATCGGCGAGGCCTTTATGGCATTCACCGTCATGTATGATTTGACCGACCCAACCGCCGGCATTTCCGAGCAAATTAGTGAAAAAGCGACGCTTTGGCCAAATCCCACAACCGACATCCTATATTTGGATGTCACAGATGGAGCCACCGTCAGCGTTTTCGACATGACAGGACGCATAGTGAAACAGCAGCGTTACGAAGGCAAGGTGGATGTGAGAGATTTGACTCCAGGCATCTACACCATTAAGGCTGAGGGAATTACTGACAGATTCGTAAAGGAATAATCCTTCTATTGCTTGAAAAATATAATTAAGCCGCAATTTTTGGTTGCGGCTTAGTTTTTTTTATTATCTTTGCGGACTTATCATAAAATTAATCCTATTATGAACAAAAAGTCTATTTTTATTTCTTTGCTCATGTTGCTTTGCGCTCTGACAGTTTCAGCGCAAGGACCGCTTCTCACAACCAAATGGAATCAGCAATATCCGTACAACATGCTGTGCCCGGCTGATCCGATGGAGAATTACAACCACAGCTATACTGGTTGCCCTGCCACTGCTATGGGACAGATTATCAATTATTTGCGCACCACACAGGAGACCCGTTTTGACGACGGTGACGATTATTATGCCAATTATGCCGGCCGTCATTTCCATATTGATGACGATTGGGATACATACAATTTCCCTTCATTCCCTCAGCTCAACGTGATGTTGGATTCAGTTGACGCCGTTTTCCAACGCGGCGAGGAACTGTCCGACTCTTTGGTCGCAGCTGTGATTTTTGCCTGCGGCGTAGCTTGCACCGAGGTCTTTACCGCTTCGCCCAACTATGGATCAGGCACCTTTGGCGTAAGTCAGGCTTATGCAGCCTACCAAAGGTTCGGTTTTAAGGACTGCGTGCTTTTCACTGAACCTGATTCATTGATGTACGCCACCTTGAATTCCAATTTAAAAGAGGGTTATCCGGCTCACCTGGCCGTTGTAAACGAAGCATTCACATCCGGGCACAATGTCGTAATTGACGGTTATCGTGAATCGGACAACAAATACCACATCAACTTCGGCTGGGGCGGCAGCATGAACAATTGGTACAGCCTGCCGGATCCTAACGGCTTCCATTATGGATGGACTAAGATAGAAGGTCTCATCCTGAATATCATTCCTACACCTGATGAGGTGCATGAAGTCGCTATACAGCAGCCTCTTGCAGTGTATCCTAACCCTGTTTCGGATGTGCTCCACATAGACAACCTACCATTTGAAGAGGTGGATTACTCCATCTTCAATGTAATGGGTCAGAAAGTGGCAGCCGGTTCAACCAGCGGAAGCGTTTCAGTTGCCGACTTGGCAAAGGGACTCTACATTTTGCAGGTCAAGGGTGATAAATACCTAAAAACAGCTAAATTCACGGTAAAATAATCATCATATGTGGTGAGTTTCTCGACTTGTTTTTTCTTTATCTTTGCAGTTGAAAATCAGAGGAGATTTAGAAAATGAGTCATCATCACGAGTGTGAGCACTGCGCTCATGACAATCACGAGCATCACCATGAAGGGATAAAGCATCAGTTGGTGCTGATTGTAGTTACAGCCATACTTCTGGTGGCTGCCGTCATTATCGAGCATAAATGCACATTGCCCACTTGGCAGTTGTTGCTAGTATACTTGGTACCATATTTATTAATCGGGTTCGACACCCTGAAAGAGGCCGCGGAGGGCATAATGGAAGGTGATGTTTTCAACGAGCATTTCCTGATGTCTATAGCGACCATAGGAGCACTTTGCATAGGCTTCCTGCCCGGAGCGGCGACAGAGTTCCCCGAGGCGGTGTTTGTAATGCTGTTCTTCCAGATTGGCGAGTTGTTTGAAGGTTATGCCGAAGGAAAGAGTCGGGAAAGCATTGCACACCTAATGGATATACGTCCGGATGTGGCTCATGTTGAGGATAAGGCAAACGGTGGGACTTTAAGCGACCTTAGCCCGGAGCAAGTGGAAATAGGTTCCGTAATAGTTATACGTCCAGGCGAAAAGGTGCCTTTGGACGGAGTTGTAGTGGAAGGCACATCAGCTCTGAACACTGTGGCGCTGACAGGTGAAAGCCTGCCTCGCGACATCACTGTGGACGATGAGGTTATATCAGGTTGCGTCAACCTGTCGGGAGTAATCAGAGTGCGTACCACCAAGAGCTTCGGCGAGAGTACGGTATCGAAGATTATCCGTCTGGTGGAAGATGCCGGCGAGCACAAATCGCAAAGCGAGACCTTCATCACCAAGTTTGCCCGAGTCTACACTCCGGCAGTGGTGTTCGCTGCTGTAGCCCTGGTCGTGATACCGACTCTGTTTGGCGGCAACTTTGCCACCTGGCTATACCGCGGACTGATGTTCCTGGTAGTGTCATGCCCCTGCGCCCTGGTCATAAGCGTGCCGTTGACATTCTTTGGAGGTATAGGCGGAGCCTCGCGTAAAGGTATTTTGGTGAAGGGAGCCAATTATATGGATGTGTTGTCGAAGATAGACACAGTGGTGTTTGACAAGACGGGGACACTGACTCACGGACAGTTTGCCGTGACCGCTGTACATCCCGACACTTGCGACGAGCACCATCTGTTGCATCTGGCCGCCCATGTGGAACACTTCTCAACCCACCCTATCGGAGCCGCCTTGCGTGACGCCTTCCCCGATGAGGCCACTGACGGCTGCAAAATCAGTGATGTGGAGGAGATAGCAGGACACGGCATACGTGCCAAAGTCGGTGAGAATGTGGTTTGTGTAGGCAACTCCAAGATGATGGAGGCTATAGGAGCCCAGTGGCACGATTGCAGCCATGTGGGAACCATAATACATGTTGCCATTGACGGTGTATATGCCGGCCATGTGGTCATCAACGACCGCATCAAGGATGACAGCGCCGAAGCCATAGCAGAGCTTAAAGCACTTGGTGTAAAGCGCACCGTGATGTTGACTGGCGACCGCAAGGAAGTGGCCGCCGACGTAGCCGGACAGTTAGGACTGACGGAATATCATGCCGAGCTGCTGCCTGCCGACAAGGTGGCCTTTGTAGACAATGAACAGTCTTGTCTGGCCTTTGTAGGCGACGGCATCAACGACGCTCCTGTGCTGGCCAGAGCCAATGTGGGCATAGCCATGGGAGGCCTGGGCAGTGACGCTGCCATTGAGGCCGCCGACGTGGTGCTGATGGACGACCGTCCTTCGAAGATCGCCCTGGCAATACGCATTGCGCGCCGTACCTTAGCCATAGCACGACAGAATGTGCTGTTCGCCATTGGGGTGAAAGTGGCTGTACTGGTATTGGCGGTTTTAGGAATAGCCACGCTGTGGCTCGCAGTGTTTGCTGACGTGGGTGTAACAGTGCTGGCAGTGCTGAACGCCATGCGAGCCTTGCAAGTTAAGGAAAACAATTTTCGATAATTTATCAGGTTTTTATTTATCTTTGCAACGATAAAAAACATTTGCAGCGATAAATAATAAGGGGATAATTATGGGTATCACAATAGGTTTATTGATTCCTTTGCTGGGCACCATGCTCGGTGCGGCTTTTGTCTTCTTCATGAAGAAAGACATGTCACCCAGGCTGCAGAAATCGTTGTTAGGCTTTGCCTCTGGCGTGATGATTGCAGCTTCGGTTTGGTCGCTGCTCATCCCGTCAATCGAGATGGAGACCGGTAAAGGTGCATGGTCGGTGCTTCCTGCGGCCATAGGATTTCTTGCAGGTGTAGGCTTCCTGTTGCTTCTAGATGAGCTCACACCTCACCTTCATCTTGGAGCCAACACTCCTGAAGGACCGCGCTCAAAACTGTCACGCACCGCGATGTTGGCTTTGGCTGTCACCATACACAACCTGCCTGAAGGTATGGCTGTGGGCGTGGTGTTCGCTGCCGCTTCGCAAGGTGCAGGCGATGTCACTGTAGCCAGCGCGATAGCTGTATCTCTAGGTATCGCCATACAAAACATACCCGAAGGAGCCATCATCTCCATGCCGATGTGCGCTGAGGGCAACAGCAAGGGACGCTCCTTCCTGCTCGGCTCGCTCAGCGGCATAGTCGAGCCTATCGGCGGTCTGGCGGTGGTGCTTTTAGCCTCCTGGCTTACCCCTATCCTGCCATACATGCTCTCATTCGCCGCCGGCGCAATGTGCTATGTGGTGGTCGAAGAACTGATTCCAGAGGCCTCGTCGGGCGAGCATTCCAACCTGAGTACCATTGGTTTTGCCATAGGTTTTGTGTTGATGATGATTTTGGATGTAGTTATGGGATAAATTTACTATTTTTGCCAAAAATTATTCAACAATAAAAACTATTATAACTGTTTATTATGTCAAAGCATTTACATCTTTTTTTGATGTTATTCATGTTTTCAGGCCTTGTCAACGCACAGTCAGGCCCATTATCAACTGCCAATTGGTTCGGATACATTTTACCTCCCAGCCCGGCAGCCAACAAGTACATCACTTTTACCATGCAGAACTTAAATTCGGTATTCTATGCATCGGATGATATTGCTGCAGTGACTACAGCTACCTTTGCCGACGGTTATGTGTGGAGTGTTAACAATGACAACGGCTACAACATTTGCAAGTCAACATTCAATACCGCAAATAATTTTATAGGGACCCCCGAAGTGATGGTCGCAGGCCTTCCCTATATAAATGATATGTCATACAATCCTGCCGACGGATTGATTTATATCATCATAAATGAACATCTGAAAAGCTTCGATCCGGCTAATCCAAGCGATATGCAAGACCACGGCGTGATTGAGCATGACGGCTTCAACCTGGCTATCAACATGGATGGTAACGCTTATATGATCAGTTCTTGGGGTGAGTTTGGCTTATTGAATCTTTCAAATGCACAATTGACCGTGATCAGCCCTATTGATTTGCCTATAAAAATGTCTTTTGACATGCTGACAGGTGAATTGTTCGGCACCTACTACGGCAATCTGTATCAGATTGACACCAATACCGGATCTTACACCAATCTGGGAGCTCTCACTGACGGCAGCAACAGCTATGATCCGACCTGCCTGTTCATGACCTACGGCAGCGGTTCGGACTCTTTCACAGTCGACAATCTGAATTATCAGATTAATCCTGACGGAGTTTCAGTTACACTTATCGGTCATGTCGACGGTTATAGTGCCACCGGTGCATTGAACATTCCGGCCTCGGTGAGTCATGATGGCCACGACTACGCCGTGACAACCATAGGCAACAGCGCATTCTTGTATTATTACTACCTGACAAGTCTGACCATCCCGAATTCAGTGACCACAATCGAGGATGGCGCCTTTGCATATTGCTCAGGTTTTACAGGCGATTTGATAATTCCTAATTCAGTAATCACAATCGGATCGGGCGCATTTTTCCAGTGCTCAGGCTTTGACGGCACACTGACAATAGGCGAATCTGTCAAGTTTATAGGCGACTATGCATTCAGACAGTGCTCCAACTTCACCGGCGCTGTCACTTTGGCAACCACACCTCCTGAACTCGGCAACGAACCGGGATGGAATTGTGTGGTGTTTGAACAATTTGGCTGTCAAGTCCTTACCGTTCCTTGCGAATGCGCCGAGGCCTATCAAAACTCAGCCTGGCATGACCCGCTGGGATTGAACGGCTTCTATGAGTTTATAGAAGATTGCAGCGCAGTCTCAGAAGTTGAAAATGTCATCTCAGCGATTTATCCAAACCCAACCAAGGGCATTGTGAAAATCGAAGCTGAAAGCATCAGAAACATCAGTATCTACAATACTTTAGGACAAGAAATCTTTAGCACCTCAGCCAGCGGCGATGCTTTTGAATATGACTTCAGCCAACAGGGAACCGGACTGTACTTAATCAAAGTGGAGACAGCCAATGGCGTTGAAACCAAGCAGGTGACAGTCCTTTAAACAATCCGACTATGACAAGTCAGAACTATATAGAAAAACTTAACCTCCTTCCCCATCCGGAAGGAGGCTATTATCGTCAGCTTTTTGGCAATGACGAGAGCGGGAAGAAAGCCATCTCGACCATTTATTACATGCTCTGCGATGAGGATTTCTCGGCTTTCCACCGCCTGCACGATGTTGTGGAGATTTGGTATTACCATGACGGCGAGCCTTTGAACATTTATGTCATCGACACAGACGGCAAACTTAGCGTTCACAACCTGTCACCAGAGGGTGAGATGCAGGTTGTCATCATGCCTGAGCAATGGTTTGCGGCGGAGTTGCCAGGTAAAAAAGGCTTCTCGCTTGTCGGCTGCGCTGTCGGTCCGGCATTCAGCTTTGAAAACTTCGAGTTAGCAAAGAAATCCGACCTTTTGAAGCAATATCCGCAGCATAAGGATCTGATCGAAAGATTAAGCAAAAACTAAAATCATTATGAACTACTTCATCGTCGACGCCTTCACCGACAAGCCTTTCGGCGGAAATCCTGCCGGAGTGGTGCTACTCGACTCGGACTCTTTCCCGAAAGAGGATCTTATGCTTAAAATCGCTGCCGAGCTACGCTATTCGGAGACGGCTTTCGTGCGACGCGACGGCGAAAAGGAGTTCACGATACGCTACTTCACCCCGAAAGCCGAGGTGGAGCTGTGCGGCCACGCCACCATAGCCTCGTTTTTCCTGCTTCATAAGAAAGGACTGGCATCAGGGCAATGCCTCTGCCACACCAAAGCGGGCGACCTTACCATAGAAGCCGGCGACAAGGTACTGATGCAGATGGCAAAGCCACGCATAGTGGCAACCGTCGAAGACACTGTAGAGATTTATAGAGCATTGGGGATGTACGGGCAAAACATGTTTTGCCCCTACACTGTGCAGATTGTCTCCGCCGGCCTCCCCGACTTCATGATTCCGCTGCCCGACGTTGCGACGCTGCAGTCGCTGCAGCCCGACATGGAGGCTATCGCTGCCATCACAAAGAAATACGATGCCGTGAGTTTTCACGTCTTCGCTTTCGGCAACGACGGCTACACCGCTCATGTGCGCGACTTCGCGCCATTGTACGACATCCCTGAGGAGTCGGCCACTGGCACTGCCAACGCCTCGCTGACATATTATTTGCAACAAAACGGCCGTCTCGGCACTGAGGCTGAATGCGCCTTCATCCAAGGCGAGGCAATGGGAAGGCCTTCGGTCATCGCCACACGGATTCAACCTGATGGAAATATCTTCGTCGGCGGCACCGCGGCAATAGTTGCGGAAGGATGTTTTTTTATAGATTTACAAAAGAATTATCGACCATAAAACATAAAATAGATTATGATTAGCATTTCAAGCATTATAACTGCGATTTTGACTTTGATGGCGGGTATAGGCGTGTTTCTTGTGGCTTGCCAGATGATGAGCACGCATCTCGAGGCGGTGTCGTCGAAGGGGCTGAAACAGCTGTTTTCCAAGACCGGCAATAACAAATGGCTCGGCGTGGGCATTGGCACGGTGGGCACTGCCGCCATCCAGAGCAGCGGCGCCGTCACGGTGATGGTGATAGGCTTCGTCAACGTGGGGATACTGTCGCTCGCACAGGCAGCCACCATCATCTATGGAGCCAACATCGGAACCACGGTCACGGCACAGCTGGTGGCGTTGGGAATGTTCGGCAAGAACAGCATCTCTACCACTATTATCTTCGCCGCCTTCGCAGGAATAGGCGCTTTCATCACGCTGTTCAGCAAACGCAACGCCACCAAGCAGGTCGGAGGCATCCTGACAGGCTTCGGTATGCTGTTCGTGGGTCTCTCGATGATGGCTAACGCCATGGATGAATTCGCCGCCCTCGACGCTGTAAAACAGTTTCTTGCAAGCATCAACAACGCAGTGCTGCTGGTCTTGGTCGGCGCCATACTGACAGCCATCATACAATCCTCGTCGGTGATGACATCCATCGCAATCACTATGGTCGTCTCAGGCTTGGTGACACTCGACCAGGGCATCTACCTGACGATGGGAAGCAACATCGGCTCGTGTGTGGTCGCCATCATCGCCGGTGTGACGAGTGGCACATTAGCCAAGCGCACAGCCATGATTCACCTTATCTTCAACGTGATGGGTGTCATCATCTTCATGCTGATAGGCTTCATGCTACGCGTCACGACAGGCGGCGACTGGACCTTCGGCGGCGTCTTCGAGCACATGTTTCCCGCCGCTCCGCAGATACAGCTCGCAATGTTCCATACAGTGTTTAACATCTGCACCATGCTCGTCGCCATGCCATTGACAAATACCTTGGTGAACTTGGCTTGCCGTATAGTTAAAGACATTCCTAAAGAAAAAAGCGACGAGCCGCATCTGCGTTATCTCGACGAGCAGATGCTCAGCACACCTGTCGTCGCCATCCGCCAGCTGAAGGCCGAAATCGAAAACATGGCAGAACTCGCAATGCGAAATTTCCAGCGTTCCATCCATATCATCACCACCATGGACTACAGCGAGGTGGAGCAGTTCCGTAAAACCGAGATATTGCTGAATTATCTTAACAAGGAGCTGGTTGACTATTCGGTGAAGCTTTCCGGCAAGAGTCTCAACAGTTTCGACCAACGCTATCTCTTTACTACCATACGCACCGTGAGCGACCTCGAACGCATCGGCGACTACGCTGAAAACATCGTGGAATATGCCGACGCGCTCAAGGGGCAGAACGCCACATTCTCTGACGACGCCGTGGTGGAAATCAAGAAGATGGAGCAGCTGATTGTTGATTTGTATAAGGAGATTATGCTCGCCTATCATAAAGTCGACCTCGAGGCTCTCGAACGCGCCAACATTATTGAGGACTCTATTGATGACTACACCGACCGGATGGAGCAAAACCATATCGAACGTCTTGTGCGTGGTGTGTGCACGCCGTCGGTCGGGGCGGAATACCTGTCGCTGGCACAGAACTCCGAGCGTGTCGCCGACCACCTCACCAACGTGGGCAAGACGATTTTGGATTTGTCGAAATGATGCAATAGTTCAGAACCATCCTTGTTATTTAGGATGAAAAATTCCAATGCTGAAAAATGTTGCAGCTCCTATGATTATTCCTGTGAAATTCATTTTATATTGATAGCTTGCTTACTTGTTTTTTCAATACTTTTTCAGCTAATCTCATTCCTAAAATGGAAATAGGCAATGTCAAGACCAGCACCACGACTAGCATCGGGATGTTGTCGATGACGGGTTTCATCAGCTCGTCGTAGCCTGCAGGCATCTCCTCGACGGCTGCGGCAAGCGAGCCCTCAGTGTCGGTCCACCAATGGAATGTGTAGGCGAAAAACGAAAAGGCAAACGGGATGAAACTTGCACGCACGCCTTTGATGGTGTCGTATCCTTGGGTTTTCCTGATGATTTCGGCCAACGCTGTCAGGATCACAAATCCGATGACAAGCGTCCAGTCGGCCTCACCGGCAATAAGAAACAGCACGAGAAGAAATCCGTTGAGGAAAGTGGCTGCGCCGAAGCCTTTGATAATGCTTGCCGTTTTGAGATACACGAATGCAAACAACAACGGCAGGATTGCGCCGACGTAGGCATAACAGGCGGGATGAATCATTCCGCTGGTGGCCCCCAAGATGAAAATGGCGAGGTATGCAACCGCCATAAGCAAAAGTTTTGATACGTTTTTCATAGTTTTAAATTTTAAAAGTTATATTTTAATTTTAACCAAATTTCAGAGTTGTCAGCGTAAGCTTTGAACATGCCGTCTTCGGCGTGGAAATAGTCGAATCCGACGAGGGCGTGGATCTGGTCGGTGGCAGCCCAGTCGATGCTGAGACGATTGAAAAGACCAAGGTCCTTTACGTCGGCATAGGCGAAGGTGGAGAGCGTCAACGCATTGTTAAACAACGCCTTCGAGATGCGTAAGGTGGCAAGCGACGCCTGCACTCCCGACTCGTATGTCTGGTTGAACTGCGCCGAGAGCGTCCAGTCAGCACCCGGGTACCAGTCCAAGCCTGCCAAAGCACATCCCTGATGGTTGCCGTAATCGTCGATGTAGTCGGCGAACTCGCCGCGAAAAACGAACTGTCCGAAAGGTACCGAAAGGTCACCGCCGACAGCAGTGATGCGATGGTATCCGAGATGGTCGACCACCAGCTCAGGAATCTTGCTCCAGGTACGCAGCGCCATCAGTGAAAAATCGATGCCGCCCAGGAAACAACTGAAACGGCCGCCATATTCTATGTTTTCGATGGTCTTGTCAGGTCTAACCTCAGGTGGTAGCGGCCCCATCGACCATGGATTCGCCGGGTCGGTAGGTATCTTGTAGAAATCAGGCACAGGCACCAGCACCGCTTCGAGGCTCCATGCGTTATGAATGTAACGAACTCGCAATGCGCCCACAGGCACGCGGATGTCGTCGTAGTCCTGAGCCAGAAACTCTGTGTAATCCATCGGTGAGATGAGGTCGGTGACACGCAGTCCGTCAGCGACGCCCCAGGTAATGATTTGGTTGCCGGCGCGTATGTCCCAATTTGCATTGCTCCAGTAAGCATAAGCCTCACGCAGCTTGAACCCGGACTGCTCATCGAGTAGAGCATTATAGATGAGGTTAGCTGACACGAATATGCCGCCATCGTCTTTTTCAAGCCTAAACTCACCCCTCACACGGGTGCGCGACGACATCCAGTCGTTGGGTGACTCAATGCGCATGGCATGATAGGTGTCGACGAAACCCTTGACGGAAAGGTCAAGGCCATCCTGTGCCGGGAGCGAGACCGTGTTGAGCACGGCCAAAGCTCCCAACAAGATGGTTTTAAAAAAGTATCTCATAGTCCTTTCTCAAGTTTGGCGACGGTGAACATGTTCTTGTCCACCTCGATGTTGTATCTAGGGTTGCTCACGACGATTTGTGTGCTGTGGCCGTTCTGGACGTTTTTCATCTCCATCTTCATGATGGTCCAGAAGCCTTCAACCTGCTGCAGGTCGAGCACTGTCATCACACGATGCAGCTTGCTCAGTTTGTCGTAAAACTCCACATAGACGGCAACGTCGCAGTCCTGACGTATCCAGCTCACCTTACGGCTGTATATCTCACGAGTGTCGACAGGCACCGACTCCACCACCCAGCACTGATGGCCGTCGCGCATCTCTTCACGCAACAAAGTATGAGTGTCCTCGTCGACGTTACGACCTCCCATGTCATCATAGGTGAAATCAGTGCCCATGAAGTAGTCGGTCTTGGAAGATGCGCCGCTGATTCGACGTGTCTTCTTCATCGCCGGCAGGTAAAGCCATTTATCGTCGTCCTTGCCGGTCTCGTCGTAGTCCCAGGTGAGGAATCCCGTGCCTTTCACATCGCCGGGATAGGTGAAAAACATGATTTTCTTGGTGTCTTTGCCCTCGTCCATAGCCCACGAGACCATCTTGCGTTCGCGCTGGTCGCCATTTTTCTTAATAAGAGTGAGCTGCATCTCCGCATAACGGGTGTCGCCGTCGGGACGGTCTTTCACGCGTTGAGCTATGTCGCGCCCTGTCTGGGCGTTGGCTAATGTCGCGACAGCGATAAACAATGCTGTCAGAATGATATTTCTTTTCATAGTATTACTTTTTAAAATTTATAAATCCAGTTTTTCTTCTTTACCAAAAACATTGAATCTCTTAACTAAAAGCGGTGTGATGAACAGGTCGGCGAGCAGAGCCGAAATGATGCCTATGACAGCCAGCACGCCGAAGTTGATGCACATGGCGCATGCCGATGTGGCGAAGCAGGCAAACACAGCAGAGGTGACGATGGATGTGGTGACGATAGCCACGCCCACGACTCTGAATGTTCTGCGGATAGCATCTGTATAATTAGGTGTGCGGTCGAACTCGAGTTTGGAGTGGTTGATGAAGTGGATGGTGTCGTCGACAGCCATACCGAGCATCATAGGGATGAGCGTTGCCGTCATCATATCCAATGGGATGCCCGCCCAGCCCATGAAGCCGCCCACGAAGATGGCTGGCATGAGGTTAGGGATGAGACCTATCAAGCCGACGCGCACGCTCTGGAAGGCTATCATCAGGATGATGGCGATGATGAGCACAGAGATGAGGAACGACTGCATCTGACCACGCACAAGATACTGCATCATGGTGGTGTACTGCGGGATATTACCTACAGCCGTCACGGTGACGCCAGGGAACATCTCAGCAGTCTTTTTGGCGATGTCGTTGAGTTCGCGCTCCACCTCAGCGGAGTTAAAGTCAGAGATCTCGACCATCATACGCAGACGACGGTAACCGTAGTCCATCCAGTATTCAGTCTCGGAGCCGCCGGCGTTCTCGTAAAGCACCAGCATCTGCGCCACCTCCTCCTCGGTGTCAGGGATGCGATAATATGCCTTGTCGCCGCCGTTAAGAGTCTGGTTGAGGTCTTTGAGGATATCCAATATAGAGTTGGTGCGTTTGGTAAGCGAATAGGTGCCTATCAGGTCCTCCAGCTGCTCGAGTTTACGCAGGTTGGCAGGCTGCTTGGCGTCGTCCTCATTAGCAAACTCCATCACCAGGTCGTATGAATACAAGGCACCCAGCTCGCTGCGTCCAACTGCCAGTACGTCTTTCACATAAGGGACGTTGATGCCCATGGTCTTCTCGATGTCGAATGCAGGCTCAATCTTCCACAGTCCGATGCCAAAGGCGACGCACACCACAGCAAACACTGCCACAATGGTCTTGGAATGTTTGAAGGTGAAGATATTGAGTCGCTCCATAGCACGGCTCAGGCGGGTACCGCCTGAGCCGTCGATACCGCGTTTAGGCTGCTTGTCCTTGCCAAACGACAACAACACAGGAGCCATCAGCAAGGTGGTGCAAAGAACAAATAAAACTGTCAATGAGCTTGTCATTCCGACGCATTTCATCGGTCGGATAGGAATCACCATAAACGACATCAGGGAAATCACGGTAGTCAAGCCGCAGAACACCACCGACCAGCCTATCTCGCTGACGGTCTCTACGACGGCTTGTTTACGCTTGCCGTGCAGCCTCATACGTTGGTTGAAATAGGAGAATATGTGAATATTGTATGCTATCGCCACGGCAAAAGCCAAAATCGCCGGAATCATCAGCACGGTGCTGTCGACATACATCTGGGTGTAACCTGCGACGCCGAATGTCAACACCACGCCGCCGATCACAGCGAGAAGCGGGCAGACGATGCCACGCAGCGAACGGGTCATCAACAACATCACGATGATGCAGATGATGGCGGCAATCATCACCAGTCGTCCCATCTCCTGTCCGATGTACGCCGACTTCTGCTGAGTCACATACGGCATACCTGTGGCGCGCGGATGCAGCGAGGCGTATTTCTCTTTCGTGATGATACGACTCACCTCCTCACCTGTCACGATGTCGGGCGACACGTTGCCTGTCTTTTTCCACTCTTCTTCCGAAGGGAAGGCACGCAGCTTCAAAAGCGTCCAGGCGTTCTTTCCGTCTTTGGAGACGAGCTTACGCGCTACATGGGGCTTGCTATAAGCAAGAGACCGGATCTGCTCCATCTCTGGCGACCCGGTCTCTGGTATCTCGTCTGGGACTATCTGTACGATTTCCATCCCATCGTCCGAACCCAGCATAAACTCAAGGTCAACCAGAGAAGTGATCTTATCAGCGTAAGAAAGCGAGTCGAGCAGCTCGTTGCCTAACTCACGTAAGATGGTAAGATTCTCTTTCGTGAAATGATCGTCACATTCAGTGAGGATACCAATGAAATAATCATTGCCGAAATTGGCTTTAAACTCGTTGGTTTTCACCAACATAGGGTCTCCTTCGATGAAATAGTCGTCGAAGGATGTCTGCTGTACCATCTTTGACATGCCGTGAAACGACACGACCAAGATTACCGCAAAGAGTGCAATGGCGGCCCAGCGCCATCTCAGAAGGAAGGCGGCATACCTTCCGAAGTGTTCGTTGATCTTATGCGAATTCATAGTTATTATGTTTTAAATTTTTTTTGCAAAAGTACGGCCTTGGATAATTAACAAACATCATCATTTTTAGTGATTTTCAAGCTTTTTTATCATAAGTTATGCTGAAATGGAAGAAAGACATGTCGCCGAAGGAAATTTTTCATATCTTTGCGAATCCATTTAAAATTATAAAACATGAAAAAACTTGCAGAAAATCCTTTGTTTGTATTCCTTAGTGGATTGATTTTAACCGCTGTGGTTTATTTTGTCTCAATTTTTATGGGGCATCACTGGCAGCTGAATTCAAGCATTGTCGAAGATTCGGTCCTGAATCATGGCACCATGCTGGTTTTGTCGGTTCTGCTGATTTTAGCCTTCAAAAAGCAGGTTAAATATCGCATCGCGGCACCTAGATTAGACCGGGTTCTCAGACCTTTATTGTTCGGAATCCTATGCGCCGTCGTGATAAACGTGGTTATGAACATTATCTCTGTCATTGTCACAGGTTCGGTGCAGACTCATCCTTTGATGCAACATACCACTGTTCTGAAGAATTTCCTGTCGGTGTTCGTCCTTGCCAGCATCGCCGAGGAGTTCCTGTTTAGAGGATTCTTTCAAAATTACCTGAAACCGCTTGGCACATGGAAATTTAAGATATTCAAAAGAAGAATCAGCCTGCCGGTTTTGTTAAGCGCCTTGACTTTCAGCGCGGCACATTTGGTACTTCTAGCTTCGGGTGTAGATACTATGTTTATAGTTCGCGTCCTCGTCTTCACCTTCGTTTTGGGCCTGATAGCCGGCTATTATCAGGAAAAATACGACAATCACATCTTCGCCATCTTCGTTCACATGGCTGGCAACCTGATGGGGCTGGTTTCAGTGATAATGATGACGATGAGCTTTAATGCGCAGAACAAGCCTGCGGGCGAGACTTTCGAACTCACAAAACAAGGCGCACATTACGTATTCACGGCGAGCATCAACGGCACAGCTGACGCCACTATCCTTGTGGAATCGGGCATACCGGCTCTTCTTGCCGACTCGGCCTATGTTTTCAACAGCGGGATACTGTCGGATTTGACTCTGACACCAACTGGCGGGAAAGAGAAAATAAGCCTCGGCGGCCGCGTCTATAAGATTACACACAAGGCTAACGGAACGGTGCGGATAGGTAAAAGCACATCTTTTAATGGCGATGTCTTTGTTTTGTCGAATTACGATTACGGGAATTACGAAGTGGCGGTGCCGGTGATGTATCTGCACAACGACCTTGACAGAGGCAGCCGCATCGTCAACCTTGACCTCGGCAACTTACGTATGCAGATGCTCAACAGGAAATCGCTCCACGCCAAGAAAGATGGTTATTCGACAAGCACAATTAACACCGACACATACATGGATATGTTCGCTATCGAGACCAGCGCGACGCTCGACGACGGGATAAAACCCAGGACGATCAGCGGTAACTTCCTCATCGATTTTGGCAATCCGGAACTGTTGTTCCTTATTTATCAGACCGAGGAAGTTCAGAAGTTTCTTGCCGACAATGCCGATATGGAACTTCATGAGGCTGTCGCTCCAAATGGCCAGGTGGTTGCACAATACATCATCACCGAACAGTGTCAGCTCTGTGGCGTTACTTTCCCTGATGCCGTGGTAGCCATCACCAAAAATCTGCCATTAATCACAACACCCGGCAACATCGGATTGAAATTCTTCGAAAAGACAGATGCCGTGTTTGATTTCGACAAGTTTGTGGTTTATATGAAATAGTTTCTCTATCTTTGCAGAAACTTTTAGGATAGTGACTCAAAAAGACAACAAAGGCTTCCTACTTCTGCATCTGTCAGTATTCATTGCAGGTTTTACCGGGGTGCTGGGGCGGCTCATCGAGCTCGACTCCGCGGTGCTGGTATGGCATCGCATGGCGTGGGCTGCGGTTTTGATGGCACTGTTTCTTCTTTTTAGAAAAGAACTGCAACGTTACAGCTTCAAAGACATAGCCCAGATGGGCGGCGTCGGGGTGCTGCTGTGTCTGCATTGGATATTCTTCTACGCCAGCATCAAGGCGTCAAATGTCTCTATCGGCGTGGTTTGCTTCTCGTTGGTGGGCTTCTTCACGGCATTGTTTGAGCCTATCATCAACAAACACCGTTTTTCAATAACGGAATTCCTGTTCAGCATCCTCACGGTATGCGGCGTTTATCTCATCTTCCACTTCGACACCCGCTATCGCTTGGGCATCGCCTTCGGAATAATATCATCGGCATTGTACGCCTTGTTCGCCATTGCCAACCAGCATGTCGGGAGGCGTTATGAAGCCAAAAACATGCTCTTTTGGGAGATGGTCGGCGGTCTGGTGGTCCTCACTGCCATTTTCCCGATTTACAACCATTTCCTGCCTGTTGACAAGCTGTTTCTTACCGGCTTGGATTATCCATACATGGCGTTTATGGTTGTCGTCTGCACCATCGGCCTCTGTCTGTTGCAAATCATTGTTTTACAAAAGATTGACGCCTTCACGGTCAACCTCACATATAATCTGGAACCGGTTTACAGCATCATTATCGCCATGATTATTTTCAACGAATACCAAGAGCTGAACTTCTCGTTTATCCTAGGCATCGCACTCATCATCATATCGGTGGTGCTTCAAACCTGGTCGAAATTGAAGGTAAAGAGTTAAAGCGAAATACCATAAAAAAATAAAAAATGACCTGGACAAGCGACGTACTGGGTTCAGACTATAGTGTTTGGGGCATAGACAGTGGATTGTTGAAAATTTTGCAATAATTAATTTTGATTTTTATTTCCCTTTACCTACTTTTGCAGAGTTAACTATTTCATTATGAGCACTAAAGTAAACAGTGAAGCTATACCTGCTAGTTTCGAAGATGAATTTGGCGTTAGATACAGTGTTGACGGCAAACGGTTGATAGAATGTGGAAATAAAGATCTTGAATCGTATGACATAAAAGAAGGAACTGAAGTTATAGGCGTTATGTCTTTCAGAGAATGTACTGCCATAAAACATATTAACATTCCAAACACGGTAAAAACCTTAGAAAGATACGCTTTTAGCGACTGCTCTTCTCTTCAGCATCTGACAATTCCTTCATCAATGGAAAATATCGAAGTTAATCCTTTTTTCAATAATGGAATTCTTGAATTGAAAAGCGATTCTCCTCATTTCGTTATTGAAAATGAAATGTTGATAGATAAGCGGAACAATTGTTTAATTTCATATTTAGGCAATAATAAAATACCTTCAATTCCCAATTGGGTAAATATCATTGGTGACGAAGCATTTGTGGATTGTGATTACATACAACAAATCGCTATTCCTAATTCAGTTACAAATCTCGGTTTTATGGCTTTTGCTGGCTGTCGTTCGATGTTGCAAGTAATAATTCCTGATTCGGTAACTGATATTGGATATGAAGCGTTTTGTAATTGTTGTCTGTTACAACAGGTCATTATTCCAGAATCTGTAACCAGTATAAAGCCAGATGCTTTTAAGTTTTGCACTTTTTTGCGAAAAATAATTGTCCCTTACGGATCAATCCCCAAATTTAAACAGATGCTCGATAAATCTGTTTGGGACAAACTTGAGTATGCCCCCGACCCCGAAGAAATTTTTTACAACAATTAATTTTGTTTTTTCTTTCCTTTATTTAACTTTGCATCGTTCAATGGGAAAGAAATCTTCTTTCTATAATGCATCGTAAAAATCTATCATTATACCCAATTTATTAACTATACATAAAAACATTACACGATTATGGATTATAGCAATAGTTTAAATGTCGGATATATATTGTCTCTTGTATTAGATAATGACCAATTAACAGTTAAAAAAATCCTAGTTAAATATTCTGATTACATAATCTCCGTGCTTAATAAATTGGATGAATATGATTCATATGCTCGACTCTATAGTGTTTTTGATGTAGAAAAATATATAAAACAATGCACTTTCGACCAAAAAAACACTTACAGTTATTGTTGGCCAAATGAATATGACGCTGCATATATTTCGAAAGCTTCTATCCAAGAAATTGACAAAAAAGAGTATGATCAAAAATTGAAAGATATTGAAGATCAAATATCTTCTGAGTATGATAAAAAAATCCATTATCGCCATTGGGTAAACAACCATTTCGAATATTTAAGCAATTATGAAAAGGTTCAGCTAGAACATAAAAAAAAGCTGGAAATTGAAGAGGCACAATCCAAATATGAACAATTAAGGCTTCATCAATACATCGAAGAAGTTAAGAGATATATATTTGCACAACATTATAATACAAGTATACAGGACATTAAAAAGTCCTGTTTGATTTATTCAAGTGAAGCTATCGGTTGGTACAAACCACATTATAACATCACCAGTAATGCCAGAATTGGTCTTAGTTCCAATTTTTGCTATGGCAGATCTGCATATTTCGATGTTCTTTTAAATTACAAAGGTATAAATATACTTCCTTATAGTGATTTGGTCAATTATTATTGGTCAAATATGATGGATAACATTCGATGCACGAGATCATATAGACCTTATCGGTATAATTGGGATACAGTATTAGATTTCGTCGCTGAAATATGTAATTGGATTGAACGTGACAGTGCTTCGTTTGAGAAAAAATGGATAATTGATGAAGTCGAAGCAATGATGAACGGGTTAAAAGATATAAAAGAAAATATCGATAACTACTATGAAAAACTAGAAGAAGCCAAAGAAGCTGATGATAAAGACAACTCTTTACCCAGACAGATTAAGTATCGCAATATTAATGATTCAATAACCCGACAATATCAAACTTATCCACACGAGACAACTCTTGTTCTTCAAGTTGATAAATTATCTGCCGCTTTGTCTTTGCTTGAAGAGTTAACTTCTCTTAAAAACATTTATGCACCAATTGTTACCCACATTAATACCATTATTAAATATAATGAAGATGTTATTCCAGCAATTGAAGCAGAATGCGTATTTCTTACAACTCAAATAGAAAGTAAACAAAAAAAATTAAAGCAATTGGAGAATGATATTAAAAATTTGCAGCAAAAGATTTCTATTAGGCAAAACGAAATAAGCGCAGCTTTGGATGCATCTGATGAAGAATATAAAAACATGTCACCAAACGAACAACAAAAAAAATTAATTGATGCATACGCCGATGACAAAGAATATAAGATGTTAGACTACGAGCTCTCTATTTTGCACGAAAAATTACGCCAAACGGAAAATGAAATTAGAGACAGACAAAATTTTAAAGCTCATTTTGAAGATAAAAGAGATTATATTGTTGAGTACTTAAATAATTGGTCTGGTCAATTTAATTTGTTACAAAAAGGATTATTTATTCATAAGAATTCAGCTTTAGATATTAAGCAATATGAGGTATTAGCAGAACAAGGAAATGCTGCCGCACAATACGCTTTGGGAAAGATCTATTGTGAGAACAAAGATGACAAAAATGAAGCATTTAAATGGTTTAATAAGTCTGCAAGTCAAAACCACGATGAAGCTTTCACATGTTTAGGATGTTGTTATGAAAACGGATATGGTACCAATAAAAACTATAATAAAGCTTTGGAACTATATTTAAAAAGTGCAATGATGAATAATGCTAGAGCTCAAGCATCTTTAGGCCGATTATATTTTTTCGGTATTGGAGTAAGTGTTGATTATAAAAAAGCTTTAGAATGGTATACAAAAGCGGCAGAACATGGATTGGAGATAGCACAATACGCTTTAGGTTATTGTTATTATTATGGCAAGGGTGTAGATGCTGATTCTAAAAAAGCAGCAGAATGGTACGAAAAAGCAGCAGAACAAGGTAATGCTAGTGCACAAGGTATGTTGGGGCAATGCTATAGATTAGGAAATGGAGTGCCTCAAAATTATAAAATATCTGCAGAATGGTATCAAAAAGCAGCAGAACAAGGTGATGCTATTGCACAATATATTATAGGCGTTTATTATTATAATGGATTTGGAGTGCCTAAAGATACGAAAAAAGCAATTGAATGGATAAAAAAAGCAGCAAATCAAGGACATGAACAAGCAATAAAAGCACTAACGAAAAAACAATAATGAATTATTGATATCAAAACAAATAATTATTAAGTTATGAAAGTTTACAACAACATAAACCGCCCAGATTTTACCCCCAACTTTATCAAAAGTCTGAAATCAGATGAAATATTTGTGTTTGGCAGCAACCTCGCAGGTGCCCATGGTGGCGGTGCCGCTCGTATTGCCGTCGAAGATTTTGGCGCCATCTGGGGACAGGGCGTCGGTCTTCAAGGCCAATGCTATGCAATCCCGACAATGCAAGGTGGTGTCGAAACCATCAAACCTTATGTCGATAACTTCATAGAATTTGCCAAACAACACAAGGAATTATTCTTCTACGTCACACGCATAGGCTGTGGCATAGCCGGTTTTCGTGATTCTGAAATAGCTCCGCTGTTTGCCAAAGCCATCAATATTCCTAACATTACTTTACCCGAATCTTTTGTTTCATGCATAAAATAACTAATATGGATAACAATATCGAATCCCTCATCGAACAAGGACAATTCCAAGAAGCTTTTCTTCAAGCTAAAAAAGAAATGGAAAAAAGTCTAGATAGTCTCCATTACTGGCTAATCGAGAATTATGATATGTATGAAAAACACAAGGATGATGACCCTGAAGTTGACGATTCTGCTGGTTGTTGGTTTGATGGATTCTCCAATAGTGTCGAGGCAAATCTATTATCAATGAATAACCTTATTAAGATAACAACAGGAATGATAAAAAATATGGATTCAGTAGATCCTTCGTGTTATTATGATACAGAACTTGAAGAAATTAGAAACACTATAAACGATTTATTGCCAGAAGAAGAAGAAGAATAATACTTAGATTTATGAAAAGCATCCATTATATAGCCCTCTTTGCTCTTTCGAGCCTAGTTTCCTGCGTCAACCAACGCTCAAGCTCAAATGAAGTCGAAGAGCCAAACATAGCAAAGTTTTACCCATATAATCCAGCCGACACTATCGACAATCCTTATTATCACAATTTGCTGATGGTTGATTCAACTAGAGTCTACTACAAAGGAATTAGAGATAGCCATCCTATATCAGATTCTAATGAATATAGCAAGAAATACGAAGATAGCTTATATGCGGCAGAAGCAAAAATATGGCTTTCGATAATGGATTTGGCATCAAAGAAAAAATGGGAAGAATGTTTGCCATTATATGTAAAACATCATTTTCCTTTGTATTATGTGCTAGAAACTTCATTAGTAATGTTTAATGCTGATTACTATGTGTTTTCCGTAATTATGAATGATTATTACCCCGAAGCCGAAGCAGATGCAATCAATCTGAAATTATTTGAGGAGGATTTTTGGATTACTTCTTATGCAATCGAAAGTGATGATGATTATTTGCCTGAACATTATGAAGAACTCACACGTTATCTCAGTTTATTATATGCGAAAGTCGGCGATCGAGATAATGCGTTAAAATTGGCTGATATTTACAAAGGTGTTCTTACTGATTTATATGATGAGCGTGATGTTGAACATTTGTATTTAAATCACATATCAGAACTCTATTTGACATTAAAGGACTATGACAATGCTTTGAAAAGCTTGTATTCATACAGAGATTGCGTGATTAAAAACATCGATGATGAGAATACTAAAGTCTATTATTTAAATCAGATTGATGACCTTATTGAAAGAACAAGACAGAAAAAAAGCAGAGCGGATTCAGCAAGTACCAAATGGATGAGCTATTATACTTCGTATATAAACGACAACATCGACACCAGTGCTTATACGAAATCATTCCTATGTTATATTGATGATGATGATATTCCTGAATTATGCTTGTTTGGCACATGCTTTGGTGAAGGAGCAATCATTCTGTCACAGTACAAAGGTGATGTGTCAGAGTATATTAGTTATTGGTCACCACACTATATCGAACGAAGCGGCTTGATTGATAATGGTTATGGTCACCATGGTTCGTATGGCGACCACATCATCCAGCTTAAGAATGGCATTTTCAAAGAGATACTTCATACTGAAGCAATCTGGCATGATGGAACACCACCATATTTCGTTTACACAATTAACGAAAAAGTAATTGATACACTTTATGGTGCAGATAAAGATGAGGATAGTTGCCCACAGTTAATAGAAGCTGTGAATCAGGCGTATTTTTCAAAAGGCATGAGCCTTGATATCTACGATATTGTACAGTAATTCTGTTAATAGCGGAAAAACCATTATCTTTGCAGAAAAACAATCCGATAAAGGCAATAACGCACGATAAGGAAACAAAAATTTAGCGAAAGTAATGAAATATTATTGTTTATGCAAAACATGTATTTTTAGGAAATTTATATGAAAAAAATAGTACTTACTCTGTTATTATTACTTACAGTATTAACTTCTAATGCTGGAGTAAAGGTGATGTGTGACGTCATATATAAAAATAATGATGGTGAATGGTCTGATTTTCTTAGAACAAAAGTGACTTTCTGTTTGGGATACGAAATAAAAGAGTATGGCGAATCGAGAGAAGTCTTTGCAATTATAATGTCACAAGATAATCAACCTATTGTTCTGAAAATGAAAGAATCCCATGTTCAAACACAGGATTTAGATATGTTCAATATATTTTTGTTGCTATGTTTCAACGATATGCTTAATGAAGGCATTGACTTTGTGTTATATGACACAGACATAAAACAAGAATGGAAAATATATGCGAAAAATGATATAGGTTTATTGATCGACTATGATCTTGGTCACACTGAATCTGGCTATATTTACAATCAAGGTACTTTGCAAAATAGAAATAATGGCTTTTATCTTGATAGAGTAAAACCAAAGGACGATCCTAAACATGAAGGTGAATCAGGTAAAGTCGTATATAAAGATCATTGGTCTTACTATATCCTAAAAGTAAATGACAAATACTTTGCTATGAGCCGAAACGATCATACAATTATGAAATCTGAAATTGGGGAGGTGTTCATTGGTGATTTTTCTTCATATGATGTACAAAAATCATTTTATAACGAAACACGTGATGTTGATGGATATAAATTTATAGTGCTTAAAAGTTTTGATAACTACGAGGATTGTGAAAAATTCATCAAATCAAAATGGCCTTATTGATTACTGTGGTTGCTTTGATGGGTATAACTGTTTGCATCACATTAAATGATTAAAACGATATGAATAAGAAAGAAAAGGATACACAAGAAGAAAGATATATTCAAAATGATTTGGGCGTTTATCATGTTATAGTTGGTGAAGGTCGTCAATCATATGCCGATGCGGTAGAATGTTTTAATGAAGCTGCAGAACATGGTGATGCTTTAGCTCAATTCAATCTCGGGCTTTGTTATGATGAAGGAAAAGGTGTTCCTCAGTCATATACAAATGCAATTAAATGGTGGCTTATGGCGGCAGAACAAGGATTGCGAGAAGCTCAAGTAAATCTAGGTTTTTACTACTATAATGGTATAGGTGTAATACAATCATTCATTGAAGCTGTAAAATGGTGGCGTTTAGCTGCTAATAATGGGGATTCAAAGGCACAATTTGAGCTGGGTGTTTGCTATTTAAACGGAGAAGGTGTGGAACTGTCATACACCGAAGCAGCGTTTTGGTTTCACAAAGCAGCAGAACAAGGACATGTTAAGGCCATTTTCAATCTTGGAATATGCTATGAAGATGGTAAAGGTGTGGCTCAGTCATATACCGAAGCATTTAACTTGTATTACAAAGCGGCAGAACAAGGACACATGCACGCTCAATACAATGTTGGACTCTTCTATTGTTTGGGGAGAAATGTAACTAAATCCTACGACGAAGCTGTAAAATGGTGGCAAAAAGCGGCAGAACAAGGGGAAACAAGTGCGCAATTCAACTTAGGATTATGTTATGAAAATGGTTGGGGCGTTACTAAATCAAATACTATTGCAGAAAAATGGTATCGGTTGGCGTCATTACAAGGACATAATAAAGCAAAAAAAAGGCTTGTTATATTAAGAAAGCAACGAATACAAAACAAAACTCATAATCAAAAATGACCATCGACACTACCAATATGTGCTCCTATTTGAAGAAGAAGCTGTTTGACGAGGACGGCGTTTATCATCATCTTTGGGTAGCTATGCAAGACGACCCGGAACTGACTGCTGTTGTTAGGTCCCGACAGCTTCATATCTATCGAAATGGCAAGAAAATATTGGTTTTAGCAGGGAAATCAGCTCCTAAAATCATTAGAGAAGATAAGATTTGTGAGATTTTGGTGAGGTAATTAAATATAAAAACGAACTTTATGTTGAGAAATATCCTTTTAGTCGGTGCTGGCAGTTTCATTGGAGGAGCATTAAGATACATTGTTTCACTGCTGCTTAAATATACCGATGGTTTCCCCAGGGCAACCTTTATCGTCAATCTTCTCGGATGCTTGATAATTGGTTTGCTTTGGGGGTTGTTTACCAGATTTACCAATGTTTCACAGCAACTTATTCTATTTCTCTGTGTCGGGTTTTGTGGAGGCTTCACGACTTTCTCCACATTTTCCAAAGAGAGTTTCCAACTGATTCAATTAGGCAACTGGTTGTATTTCTCACTTTACGTCGTGGGCAGCATTGTCTTAGGAATCCTGTTGGTTGCTGCTGGATATCAAATAGCTAAATAATATGAACTTGGAGGAGATAAATCATGTCTGAACACTGGCAAATATACGCTGACTGGAATCCGTGGCACGGCTGCACAAAGATAAGCCCCGGCTGCAAATATTGCTATGTTTATCGCCAGGATGAAATGTATGGCAGCGAACTATCAAGCAGCGAATGCCGCAAGACTAGCAATTTTTACCTCCCGATAAAGAAAAAACGTGACAAATCATGGAAAATCGAGAGCGGTAAGATAGTTTTTACGTGTTTTACTTCAGATTTTCTTCTTAAAGATGCCGACCAGTGGCGGCCTGAATGCTGGGAGATGATAAAACGGCGCAGCGATCTCTGGTTCTTCTTCTTCACAAAGCGTATCGACCGTTTCATGGAATGCATTCCCGACGATTGGGGCGACGGCTACAACAACGTAATTGTAGGTTGCACCGTTGAAAATCAAGAGATGGCTGACTATCGTTTGCCGATATTCCTTTCGCTTCCAATCAAGCATAAAACAATTATTGTTTCTCCAATTATTACGGCTGTAAATCTTACATCCTATCTGAATGAAACCATTGAGGAGGTCTCGGTCGGTGGAGAGTCGGGCGTAAATGCACGTCCTTGCAACTACGACTGGATTCTCGACATCCGCAATCAATGTGTTGAAAAAGAAGTGCCATTCCGTTTTCACCAAACCGGTGCTCATTTTATAAAAGACGGAAAGATGTACCGGGTTCAACGATGCTATCAGCTTAGCCAGGCTCACAAAGCCAATATCGACTACAAAATTGGTAGTTACCTCGTCCCTGAAAAGATAAAATTCGAATGGAAAGACAGTGATTATCACGATTAGAGTAGCGTAGTATTCTTGCCCGAGTTCTCTTAGTTCTCTGAGTGCTCCGATTTTAAGAAAAAAAGTAATTGATTAGTGATTCCAAAAAATTCAAAAAAAGTTGCAAAGTTAGCCCTGATTGCCTAGTCCGTCGGCATTAGTGCTTTCGTCCATCTTGCCCTTAAGTCGCTGACGGGCTTTGGTGACGGAGGCGGGCGAGATGCCTAATAGTAGCGCTTGCTCGGCAACGGTGAAATGCAGATGTAAAAGGATGAAGATGCGAATATCGCCACGAGTAAGATTGGGATGTCTCTCTCGAAGATATTCAGGAGTGAGGGAGAAACTGTTTCGGAGCACGCGTTCCAATTCGGCCCATTCGCTGTCCTGAACATATCGGGGATTAGCGTGAAGTTCTTGCAGCAGGTGGTTTTGGCTTGCAAGGGTATGCATAAGGAGATAGGAACTCACATTACCTTCTGGCCCAGTACCTTTGGTGGGCATGAAGGATTCGCGTTCATCACCTCCCGCGCGGATGACCATCAAGAAGGCCCGCACATTCTTGCCGATGATTTCGGATGCTTGGGAAATGCTCAGCGGAGCGTGACCTTCCACACAGGTATGGGCCAGTCCAAGACCGACCAGAAGCAGCTGGTAATAAAGCATTTCAGCGTCTTTGCCATGAAGGTCGAAGGAATGGGCTATGGCAGCGAGTGACTCCTCTTTGAAGCCTATGTGAGTGTCTATGTACTCCTCGAAAGATGCCGCCGAAGCCCTGCTTCCCATCACCAATTTAAAAAGCTCAGGCTCGTCCATTGCAAACCACAGGAGGGCCATTCCAAAGCCTTTGAAGGGCGGATTCAGGGCAAATCCTGCGCCTACACGTTCCTTAAACATATTGCGGGCTTGGGTTCGTACAGCTTCCAAAACACCTTCCATGGAGCCGTAGGCTGAGAAGATGGGATTAGCACCACACCCCAATGCCGAAGAGAGGCTTCGGGCGGTGAGCGCCGAGGCCCCGCCTTTTCTCACCACATCCAAAGCAGCTGCCAGAATCTTGTCTTTTGTAATGCTTACTGGTCTTGACATAATAAAACTATTGTTCCGTTATTGTACGCTGCAAAAGTAAGGAAAATACCCATATGTCCAACTCAAATCGCGCTAATGTCCACATTTTTGTCCATATCCAATTTTCATTTCGGAACAGATAATACGCTAATTTTGCAGCCGATTTAATATGGACAAACAATGAACTTAGTGTTGAATACAATAGGGGCAAGCGTCGATAACGATATGATTTGCCCCTTGATTCCAGATAAAAAAGAGGTGGAAATCATCAACACCTCCGACATGAAAATTGCCCATTGCATGGGCTGCAATCAGTGCTGGCTCAAGACTCCGGGCATTTGCGCCATCAAGGACGATTACGAGAGCATCCTCAAGAAACTGGTACAAGCCGAAAACCTATGGCTTGCTTCCGATACGCGTTTTGGCTTCTTGGACTATAGAGGCAAACGGATGATGGACCGCATCATGCCTATGCTGAATATGACTGTAGGATTTCGTGATGGTTGGATGCGCCATGAAATGCGTTACCATCCACTCAACATCGGACTCCTATACAAAGGCGATGCCGATCAGGCGATAATGGAAGATTGGTGCAAGCGTACCGCCGCGAACATAGGCGGGCATTCACTCGGAGCAATCCCCCTTGAAAAAACGTCAGAAACAACTCTTAACTATAAACTCTCAACTATCAACTCTAAACCCTCCCATCTAATCATCATCAACGGCAGCCCGCGTGTGGCGAAGTTCAGCAATACGGACAAGATTATCCATTCGTTCGCCAAGGGGCTGGAAGAGACTGGCATCACTTGGGAACTTCATAACCTCTCCAACCGCAAAGAATGGGATGCGACTCGCGAAGCCATCCTTACCCATGAGCGCACCCTTATCGCTTTTCCCCTCTATGTGGAGTGCGTGCCCGGCCTGATGCTGGAATTTTTAGAGACACTGCCCACTGAGCGCCAACAACCGGGCGAGCTATCTTTTCTCCTTCACGGAGGCATGGACGAAGGCAACGAGTTCCGTTTATGCGAGCGTTTCCTGAAGGGATTGCCCACACAACTCGGCTGCAGCTATGGCGGCACGCTGATTCACGGCGGCAGTTTCCGCATCCGTACCGCTAAAGCTGATATTGCTGAAAAGATGGTTGCACCCTATGTAAACATGGGCCGCCTGTTTGCCCAGAAAGGCAATTTCCTCACCCCTGAAGCAACAAAGTTCGCGGGCCCGGAACAGTATCCCTGGCTGCTGCGCAAAATGGTAAGCCTGCTGTTTTTGAAGAAGGTCAACGAAGAATTCGATCATTTCGCCAAGGAATGGGGCTGTACCCGCCCGCTGAATGACAAACCGTATAGTTGAGGCTTTTTTTGTAACTTTGCAATCATGAAAACACTTATCATTTACGGTAGCCAATACGGCTCAACGAAACGCTATGCCGAGCATCTGTCGGAAACCAAGGGAATAGAGGTCGTTGATTACAAGAAGGCAAAGGATATCGAAGGATATGACAGGATTATCTTCATGGGAGGTTTGTATGCCGGAGGTGTCCTCGGACTGAAGAAAACCGTCAGTAAGATGGCAGAAAGTCAGGAACTTATTATCGTTACGGTCGGTGTAACTGACCCGAACGAAACAGAATACTTCAACGAGATTAAGAAGTCAATCAAGGCTAAAATCCCAGTTAATCTTTACAACGAAGAGAAGATCTTCCATCTTCGCGGTGCCATTGATTACAGCCAGTTGGATATGAAACATCGATTCATGATGTCGATGTTCCACAAGATGGTATTGAAAACGCCGGAATCTCAACGGACAGCCGATGCCAAAGCTATGCTTGAGACATACGGCCAACATGTGGATTTTGTTGATTTTAACGCATTGGAGAAGATCGTTTAAAGGTCAACTTTAGTTGTTGAGAAAGGCCGAATCTATCGTCTTATCTTCTTGGAATGCACCTGTGAGTTATGCAGACTCACTCGTGGTGATGCCCCTCGCAATGATGGTGGCAGCTGGGGTCGCCATAAACGATGGTACCATTGAGGAACATGGCCAGCACCTGCTCCACGGGAAGCTCGGGAGCGCCAGCGTGGATGCGGATGCCTAACTGGTTCAGCATGTTGACCGCCCCTTGGCCTAATCCGCCGCAAAGCACATCGGAGCAGCCCTGTTCGGCCAGGAACCTCGGCATCGCACCGTGCTCATGCTCTGGTGCTTGCAGTACTTTTGAATCGACAATCTTTCCGTCTTCGACATTGAAAATGGTGACTTGTGGAGCCTTCCCGAAATGCTGCCACAGTATGCCCTCATTGGAGGGGATGGCTATTCTTTGAATCATGATGATCGAGTTTGAAATTTGTGCAAAAATAGTACTTTTGCAGCAAATTTAGTTCTAAATGAAGCATGCGATGATCATCCTTGCGGCTTTTCTGGGTTTTGTCCTGACGGCCTGCACGGAAAACGAACCTGAAAAAGAGACAACCGTTATGAAAAACGAAGAATGTTTGATTTGTGGCGCGCCGTTGGAATACCTTGAGCAAGACATGCTGATGGAATGTGTCCTTTGCCACAAACAAGAACCCAGCAAGACCCGCTGCACAGAGGGTCACTATGTTTGCTCCGACTGCCATACTGCCGGCATGGATTCCATTATGGCTTTGTGTATGGCTGAGACCTCCAAAGACCCCATCGCCATTTTGGAGAAGATGATGTCACAGTCGTTTTGCCACATGCATGGTCCCGAACACCATGTGCTGGTAGGAGCCGCCTTGCTGACGGCCTACAACAACGCTGTGGCAGATACAATGAAGATTGACCTGCAATCAGGACTCCTCGAAGTGATGAGCCGCGGAAGGCAGGTGCCTGGTGGCGCTTGCGGCTATATGGGTGCTTGTGGCGCTGCCATCAGCACGGGCATCTTTATGTCGGTAGTCACACGCAACACGCCACTCTCCACCGAGACTTGGCAACTCTGTAATCTGATGACGGCGCGTGCGCTAGAACAGGTGGCCATGAATGGTGGCCCACGTTGCTGCAAGCGTGATTCCTATCTGTCGATACTCACGGCAGTGGATTTCGTGAAGGAACACCTCAGCGTAGAGATGGAGAAGCCCGAAGTGAAATGCTCGCGCAGCCAAATCAACAACCAGTGTATCGGGAAGAAATGTCCTTTCTCGCCCATACATAATGAGAACAAATAAAACTAAATCCTATTCAATATGAAAAAAACACTCTTTCTCGCAGTAGTGGCAATGATGATGGCTACGAGCTGCAACAACCAGAACAACAAAACCGACCAAGTTGCGGAAACTGAACCCATGGTCGAGCAGACCAGTGGCATCTATGACATCACGGTCAAAGACATGGACGGAAGCGATGTGTCGTTGGCCAACTACAAAGGCAAAGTGCTGCTCATCGTCAATGTGGCCAGCAAATGCGGCTTGACTCCGCAGTACGAAGGCCTTGAAGCCCTTTATCAGAAGTACAAGGACCAAGGTTTGGAGATTTTGGCCTTCCCCTGCAACCAATTCTTGGAACAAGAGCCTGGCACCAACGAGGAGATCCAGAGTTTCTGCTCGCTGAACTACAATGTCACCTTCCCGCTGTTCAATAAGATTGACGTTAATGGCGAGGCGGAGAGTCCGCTCTACACCTACCTCAAGAAACAAGCACCTTTCAAGGGCTATTCCGAGGGCACCGAAGAGTTTGCGACAATGCTTGACGAAATTCACCAAAAGACCGGCACGGGCTTCGACAAAGGCGATGCCATCCGCTGGAACTTCGGCAAGTTCCTGGTTTCCAAAGACGGCAAGACCATCCTCCGCTTTGAGCCCATGGTGACGCCCGACATGATGGAGGAAGCCATACAGGAGCTTTTGAAAGTCAATGAATAAAATTTGATTCAAAATGAAAAGATTACTCGTTCTCGCCATCGTAGCGATGGCCGCCGTTTCTTGTGGCCCTAAGAAAGAAAGCCAAAAAGAAGCACCCAAGGCAGAAACTCCTAAAGTGCTGGTCCTCTACTACTCCCAAACGTCTAACACGAAAGCCGTAGCGACCGAAATCGCCACACGGCTCGGTGCCGACATTGAGGAGATTGTCCCCACGAAACCCTACGATGAGGATTTCCAAGCCACCATCGAACGTTGCAAGCAAGATCGCAAACAAGGCATTTCTCCAGATATTCAGCCGTTGGCAGCCGACATCGCCAAATACGATGTGGTGTTCCTAGGCTATACCGTGTGGTTCGGCACATACGCACCGCCCGTGATTACCTTCTTGAGTCAAGTGGACTTGAGCGGCAAGAAAATTGTCCCGTTCTGCACCTTTGGCAGCGGCGGGCTGGAGTCCAGCATGAAAGATTTGGCCGAGGCACAACCTAAAGCGGAAATCCTTCCCGGCTATGGTGTGCGTGCCGCCCGACTCGATGCTGCACCCAAAGAAATCGACCAATTCTTGAAAGCAAACGGTTTCCTTGAAGGAGAGTTCGTTAAGTTGGAGGATTTTTCTGAGCAACATCCTGTAAATGAAGAGGAAACAGCTATCTTCAATGCTGCCGTCGATGGCTATCAGATGCTTCATGCCCAGGCCAAGGCCGTGGCTTCGCGTACTATTCCCGGAGGCACGGAATACCTGTTCACAGCCGAGGATCTTCCGCGCGAGGACAATCCTGGGATGCCTACTGGAGAGCTGAAGGTGTATGTGACCGTCACAGACGGCGAAAAACCTGTGTTTACGCGAGTGGTCAGGTAAGCTTTCGTGAAACGCATCGTTTACATAGTTTTGGGCTTGCTTTGCGTAGGCCTTGGAGCCTTAGGTGCGGTGGTGCCGGGATTGCCCACCACGCCTTTCCTGCTGCTGGCCTCGTGGCTCTTCTATCGCTCCTCGCCACGACTGCAAGAATGGCTGTTGCAATCGTGGTTAGGGACTTACATCCGCAGTTATCGCCGTCGCGGCGGGATGACCCTTGCGCAAAAAGCCGGTGCTTGTGGGATCATGGTGGCGATGGTACTGATTTCCACTTTCGTATTCATACCTAAAGGTTCTGTGGCACGCATCATCGTGCCCATCGTCGGTGCAATTGGCGTGCTGACGGTCATTTTTGCTGTGCCTAATGCCAAAGATGAAGAATAAATTGTTGAGGCTTTTCCAACTCGTATTTTGATAAAACCGTTCATTATAATGAACAAAATTTTAAAATTTTTCATTTTGTTCATTGTAATCAACAAAATATTACTATTTTTGCGCAGAAAAAGCGTTATGGTATGGAACTGGTTTCAAGGCCCAATTACTACTCAAAAGTAGAAAAGTTTCTCGGGAAAGGCATTCTTATTGTCCTGACCGGCCAACGTCGTGTCGGCAAGAGTTATGTCATGAAAGAACTCGTCCAGAGGAAAAAGCAACTTGAAGATGCGTGCGTCATCTACATCGATAAAGAAAAGACCTCCTTCGACTTCATTCAGAACTACAAAGACTTGGTCAACTATGTGGAGGAACATAAGGAGCCAGGGAAACACATCTATATCCTCATTGATGAGGTTCAGGAAATAGAAGAGTTTGAGCGAGGCCTCAGAAATTACTACGACAGCCCTGACATCGATATCATCGTGACTGGTAGCAATTCGGATACGCTATCTAGCGATTTGGCAACGCAGCTTTCCGGCAGATATGTGGAAATCTTTGTCCAAGGTCTCAGCTATGGAGAGTTCCTTATTTTCCATAATCTGGAAGACAACGACGATGCGCTTCTAAAGTATATCAACTTTGGAGGATTGCCAGGTCTGCGGCCTATGGGATTGGACGATCCCGAAGTGATTCGGCAGTATCTTCAAGGCGTTTACAACACAATCCTTGTGAAAGATATCGTTCGCCGCAAAAAAGTAAGAAACGTGCCTTTTTTGGAGAATCTGATCAAAT
>JAEEGH010001863.1_pt1 | contig 59184 bp, 50 predicted proteins | sample 9134181 | NCBI WGS metagenome assembly JAEEGH01 (sample SAMN16246544, study PRJNA631951) | gut metagenome | biome: gut microbiome; feature: rumen; material: DP-attached | host: Bos | place: Iran: Karaj | collected 2018-10
TTCTATATTGCCCCCAGACAAGAAATGGATTATTATAAATGCCACTATTCATCCCCACAACCCCATCAATCTCTGTGTCAATAATGGCTGAAGTACCTATCACCATACATTTCTCTGACAAGTCTCTATCCTGACAACTTTCAGTCACATTTGAAGTCTGTTCCAGATACTCCCGATTGTATTCATCAATACTCTCCGTGAAAAGAATATCGCACGACGAAACGCCTCCTATCTTATTTTTGACGATGGTATTGACGGCAAGAGAATCGTACTGAAACAGTTTGTTGCCTACTGGGAGAAGATAAAACTCCTTGATGGATGACGCAGACTTACCTATGCACCAACCAAGCAGCATATTGAACTTATACCTTTTCTTCTTGCTGATTCTGACTAACCGTGTTACATCGATAGTTTTGAAGAAAGTAACCATCGGATTAGGAGCATTCATCCACAAGTCATAAGCATGGGCACGATTCGTTTCCTTAGGAGCAATCTCACGCATAAAATCCAATTTATATATTCATATATACCCGTTGGCGGAATTAAATTAGTGCCTAATTAATTCTGTCAAGGATAATTTGGCATTGCAAAGTTAATGCCTTTTCTCTATTTTTTTTCTCCTTTTTTACGAAACCTAAATAAATTTATGTGATATCGCTATTTTTATAATTAAATATACGTATTTTTGTCTCTCGTATAAAATATATCAAACGCTAAAAGTGGGAGAACAAATAAGAAAAAGACTCTGGTCGTTGACTGCAATACTGATCCTATGCAGTTCTACGGTTCTGGCAACATGTTCCAATAGTGACAGTCAGACAAAGAAGGATAGCATAACAACCATATCTAACAAAGTTTGGATATTCAGTCAGACCCACCCAGACGGATTCACGATTGACATTCGGACAATGACAGAGTTGACTGAGGGAATAGCCGTCAGTTATGCAGAAACACAGAATAGCCATTCGCGTGACCAGCTTGACAAGGTGATCAGGCATGCACTCAGTCACGATGGCTTTGTAGGCGGATGGCTCAATACTGAGAACAATCTGTATTATTTTGACAGTACGAAGTTGTTTCCAGAAAATGCACTGAAAGATGCCATCCAGTTCGGGAAAGAGAATGAACAGTATTCGGTTTCCATCCTTTCTACCAATACAAACATTCCGACAAATGGAAAATTTGCTGAAATCGTTGAACGAGACACATTGATCATTGGTACTACAGGTGACTATCGGCCGCTTACTTATTGTGAACCTGACGGGACATACTGGGGTTTCGGCATAGAGGTTGCCAAAGAAATTGCCAACCATTTTGACGTTGAGATAAAAATCATCAAAACTTCATGGCCTACATTGACGGCCGATGTGTTGGCAGAACCTCAAACCTTCGACCTTGCTATTGGGGGCATTACTATTACAGATGCCCGCCGTGAAACAATGCTGATGAGTGAAGGCTATCTGGCAAACGGCAAGACAATCCTTTGCAGGGCATCAGAGGCAGAACGCTACAAGTCACTGGAAGACCTCGATAGACCTGAAGTACGTGTGATGGTGAATCCTGGCGGACTGAACGAGAAGTTTGCTAACGAAAACCTCACACATGCCACCATTATTGTTCACCCCAAGAATGAGGAAATCCCAACCCTCGTGGCAGAAGGAGAAGCAGATATAATGATAACAGAGATTACAGAAGCTCCATATTATGTTCAGGCAGACTCACGCCTAGCAGCCCCACTATTAGACAATCCATTCAACCACGGTGAGATTGGTGTGCTAATGCGTAAAGGGCAGAATGACCTGCTACAGATGGTAAACAATATCATCCGACAAATGAAGTCTGATGGAACCCTCCGTCGACTGCATGAGAAGTACAAATTCGTTTACGCTTGGTAATCTTCGGACAAAGAAAATCGAGTCAACAGTTTGTCAGCCAATGGCACATACCATGTTCGGACTTCATCTGATGTTGGAGTGTGACCACCCGGGAAGTGGAACGACTGGTTATAGTACTTCAAAAAGAGAGGTTCAAAGTGTGCCAGTGTGTCCTGTTCACCAAACAAACCCCAGATGCGGTCTTTCTTGTAAGGATTGCAGTAGTTGAACTGAATAGCCTCCAGTTCGGCAAATTCTTCTATCAAGGCTTCATCGATAACGAACGTTTGATTATTATCTTTTCGTGGTGACTTATACTGATGTTTGCCTATACGTTGCTTCAAGAATTCCGTCATTTGGAAGTGTGGATTTCCAAGCAAAGCAGGTATTCCTCCAATAGGAGCAAGCATCTGAGCGTAAAACGCACCACAACTGTTTCCCACCAAAAGGACAGGCTTTTCGCGGTCAATCAGTTCTCTGATAAAACACATTGCCTCCTTCGGATGCATCGGAAGATCAGGTGTAAATACCTCTGCGCGACCCTCGAAAGATTCGCGCAACGTCTGAGCTAACACACACTGGCCACTGGCAAAGAATCCATGTAAAAAGAGTATCTTTTTATTCATGTCCGGCCGATTATCTTTCGCTCGACTTCTGGATCGACTCTGTAGAGTTCATACACCTCTGATTATGATCTCGCTGCTTCATCAGTTCAATTGCTTCCTTCCCAGTCAGGTGCTCGATGTCAAAGCGGATCATTAGCATCCGTGAAAGCCCTTTTTCCAACTCTTGTTGCAAGGCTTCATCCTGGTTAGGATTATATCTGTTTCCAAACAAACTGGCAGTTTTCAACTTTTCTGTTTCATCCTCAATGATGTGGATTCTGCCAAAGGCTATCACACTTCGATAAAAAGTAGTATACTTTTCTGGTTGAACATCATCTTTTGCAATAACACAGAAAGAAGCCTTGTCATAGTTCCTGATGGCATCGATCTTATGGCCGTTCAGTGCACTATGGAAATACAATTTCCCATCGGCATAGACATAGCTAATGGGAACAGTGTATGGATAGCCATTGTCGCCAAGCAGGGCCAATGTGCCTGCAGTAGCTTTCCTTAATATGCTAATGTTCTCCTCTACTGAAAGCTCTTGGCCTTTACGTCTCATTTGACGAAACACCGAATTCTGTTGCAACTCGGTAGTGCCCCTGCATGGTTGGCTCGGCTCTCGCTGCTCCATCAATTCTTCAATCTGTTCCATATTACGATAATGCTTTTAATCCTATGATTGACCCGATGAGCGTTGTCATGAAAAATAACCGCCAGAACGTTACTTCCTCATGAAAAATAAAAATCCCAACAATAACAGCACCTACGGCTCCAATTCCTGTCCACACGGGATATGCTGTACCTAATGAAATCGTCTGAGTGGCTTTGGCAAGGAACACAGCACTGAGTACATACAACAAGGCAAACAAGCCAATCCATATCCACCATTCAATGCCTGTTACTCCTTTCATCCGGCCAAGACTATATGTGAAGCCCACTTCACATAGTCCTGCAACAATCAATAGTATCCAATTCATCTTTTATTATGCCTGTTGAGGGCTGCAAGACTATCTCGGCGACTCCTTCTATGGCGATACAAAGATACACATTTTTTTAATATGGGTACTATAATGTCTATAGTGATTTATATCCTGTCATTTTTTTCCTTCTTATATCTTTTTATTATTGAGGGCTAACATTACAAAATGTTGAGCTTTTATTGTTATCTTTGCAAAATGATATACATAAAATATGTGGAGGAACATTGGAAAAAACAGATAAAATGAAAAATGCCATTGACTTTCAGCAAGCCTGCGATACCAATCATCTGCGGGCATCAGTATGAGGCACAAGAAAACTGATCATGAACGAATATAATATTTGTAGGGCATGTATAGAAGATTTGCAGGACATTCTGCAACTGCAATACCTTGCTTGTCAAAGCGAGGCAGCTTTGTTTAACAAAGAGGACATTCCGCCATTAAAACAGACTTTGGATGAGGTCATTGAGGAGTTTTATAAAGGTGTCATCTTGAAAATGGTAGATGCAGGCAGCCTGATCATTGGTTCTATCCGTGCATGGGAATTGGAGGGAACGGTCTTTATTGGAAAGTTAATGATCCACCCTGATTACAGGCATCATGGATATGGTACAAAACTTCTGAGCGAAATAGAGAGATATTACCCTCGAAAGAGATATGAGTTGTTTACGAGTACCCGTAGTATTGACAACATCCGACTATACCAAAGGATGGGCTATCATGAATTTGAACGCAGGGTCGTAGACGACAATTTAGAATTTGTATTTATGGAAAAAGAAGCCAATTTTTGTCAGAGCTGCGGAATGCCGCTTACAAAAGAAATCCTAGGCACCAATGTCGATGGTAGTAAGAATGAAGACTACTGCATGTACTGCTACAAGGACGGCAGGTTCCTGCAGGACTGCACGATGGACGAGATGATAGAGCATTGTACACGACTGATGGAACAGCAAGAGCAGCGTGATGCTTGCATCGACCCTGCCGAATTGCAACAGAAGTCGACTAAAGGTCAATTTGTTGACGAGGTAAACAAGCAGATGCCCAAACCCATGAACAGGGAAGAATACATGCAGATGTTGCACAGATTCTTCCCGATGCTAAAAAGATGGAGAAAATGACGGAATAAGAATGTATAAAGTCATTTGAAATGAAGCATACGTTATTATTCGTGGCACTTGTAATGCCTATTCTGCTTTTTGCCCAGCAAAACGTAGAGAGATATGGTGCATACATGATACGGGATAGTGTCATTAGTGGCATTCATGAAAACGAAAGCTTTGCCATGCATAGCATCATGAAGTTCCCACAGGCATTATTTGCAGCAGATTATTTGAACAGGAAAGGAATAGCGCTGAGTGAAACTATTGTCGTTAGCAAAGCGGAATTGATTCAGGATACTTGGTCGCCAATGCTTAAACTATTTGAAGTTAAGAAGGATTTTTCGTATTCTGAGCTATTGGAACTGTCCCTTGCTCAAAGTGACAACAATGCCTGCGAACTTCTTTTCAAGCATTGTGGTGGTCCAAAAGCAATAGAAAGATATATGCGAAAACTGGGATTCATCGACATTCATATCCGAATGACGGAGAAGCAAATGCAAAAGAAACCGGCAAATTCTATCAAGAATAATACCACGCCAAGGGAAATGGTACGCTTGTTCGAGTGGTTCTTTCGCCACAAAAACGACAACCAAAACCTCCAATTTATCTGGAAGACAATGGCTAATTGCTCGACAGGGCAGAATCGAATCCCTGCAGCTATACCTGATGGCGCTACCATCATACACAAGACGGGTACAGGATTTCCTTCGTCTAATGGGACGCAGGACATGAACGATGCCGGTATCATCATCATGCCAGATGGAAATCACTCCTTTATCGCTATTTTCACTTCAAACTCAAAGAATGAGGAAGAACTGTCAAATATCGCTAAGCAACTATTATTCAAATGAAAAATCAAAATGAATGGTATGGGTAAAATGATTGGATATTGTGGTATTAACTGTGAGAAATGTGAAGCTCGCATTGCCACTATTATGAATGACAACAAAATGCGTGAAAAGGTATCTCGCAAATGGTGTGAATTGTTTCAAACAGATATCATCACTCCTGATAAAATCAACTGTACGGGATGTCGGAGCGATGGTGTAAAATACTTTTTCTGCAGCGAGATGTGTAAAATCAAACCATGTGTTACCAGCAAGGGTTATGAGTCTTGTGCAGAATGTTCCGAAATGGACTCATGCACTATACTTGTTGCAGAAATAGGTGAAAACGAAGAGGCAAAAGATAATTTGAAAATAATTAAGCAAATGTGTGGAAGGGGTTGATGGAGAGATGACTCAACTACCGAACATCATAACTTTACTTAGGGTTGTAGGTGCTTTGGGCTTGTTGCTCTGTAATGCGACGGATATAGTGTTTTGGGGGCTTTATTGTCTTTGCGGCTTCAGCGACATCATCGACGGCTTTTTAGCCCGCAAATTCAAGTGTGCCACAAAGGCGGGGGCATTACTGGATAGCCTGGCAGACATCTGCTTTGTTGGATGCTGTGCCTGGAAACTATTGCCTTTGCTATCCTTGCCACAATGGCTGTGGATATGGGCGGGAATCATCGTCGTGACGAAGATCGCGAATCAAATATTGGCACTCGTCATGTATGGAGAATGCTGCTTCCTTCATACCCTTGCAAATAAAGTTACAGGATTCCTGCTCTTCGTCACTGTCCCAATAACCTTCCAGTCAATCATTCCAATCTCAATCGCAGCCGTTATCGCGACGTTTGCTGCAATTGATGAGGAACATCTCATTCGATTAAAAAGATAAAACAATAAAAATATTACGACTTGGGGCTGCGCTCCAATTCATTATAGCTCTTCAAGTAGAAGATTACTTATCCCTACAGCACTTTAGTGAAAACGATAGCATCATGATTTCTAATCCAAAGAGGGAGTTGGCCTGAGTGCTGATAACCAGACTTCTGGAAAAGAGAGATGGCAGAAGAATTGTCTACAGATACAAAAGCATATAGAATTCTAATCTGGAGGTGGAGACGTGCATAATCAGAAAGAAGGCAGAGTGCTTCCTGGGCATAACCTTTACCTTGAGCTTCGAGCACAAGTACAATACCAACCTCTGCGCGGAGGTGAAGAGCATCGTAGTCCTGAAGATCCACAAAACCAACAGCAACACCTTCCGTTGTCTCAATAACTAGCCTAAGCTGTTTATCCTGGTGAATATCATTAGAGGAGTTCAGAATAAACTGACGCAGAGCATAACGTGAATATGGAACCGTGCTGACGCCACTGGTCCATAGCCGGGTATCGTTCTCAATCAGATACATTAAGTCCAAATCCTCAGGTTCTACAGCACGGAGCAGTATTCGTGATGAACGCAAAAGCATAGTCATAAGATCAAATTATTTTCACCTCACTGGAACGAATGATGACACCCGACTTCTTTGAGATCGTCTCCAATGAATATCGAGGTTCATTGGTTTGTTGGCAAAGGGTTTCAAGCATTTCGCAGACTGAAGTGTTATCGAAATCAAATTGGATATATTTTACTTCTGGATAACGAGGAGGGCAATGCAAAGCAATTCTTATGCGGGTAACCACACGAATCCAAAGATCAATGAATGCACGCACATAGACAGCCAAACGTATCAACAAGCCTAAAACGTGGTAACGGGAGCTGAAATGTTTGTTGAAAAAGATGAGCATAGCATTATAAAATACATGTACATAGCGATAGCTACTTTTCTCAGTGCTCTCACCTTTATAATGCAAAATAAGAAGAGGAAGGTAGTAATTCTTCCATCCCCCCTGCAGTAAGCGATAGCTGAGGTCAATGTCTTCACCATACATGAAGAAGTCCTCATCGAGCAGACCAATTTGATCCAATGCCTTGCGACGTATCATATTGAATGCTCCTGAAATGACTTCTATCGGATTTGCCTCCCCAGAATCCAAATAGCGCATATAATAACGGCCGAAACGACGACTATAAGGGAAGAGGGAACCAAGACCTGTCATCTTGCAGAAGCTAACAAAAGGAGTAGGAATGCTACGACGGCTTTCTGGAGCAAAAGATCCATCAGGATGAAGCATGCGAACTCCCGTTGCCCCTACGTCAGGATGACTGTCAAGGAAATCAATACAACCACGCAAGGTATTTTCTGCTACAATGGTATCAGGGTTGAGAAGCAAGACGTACTCCGAATCACTCTGACAAATAGCTTGATTGTTCGCACGAGAAAATCCAACGTTCTCCTTATTAGCTATATAATGAACCTCAGGGAATCTGGCAGATAGATAATTTACACTGTCGTCAGTAGATGCATTGTCAACCACCCATACGTCAGCATCAATCCCAAGAATAGCTCGCTGAACGGACTTCAGACATTGCTCAAGGTAATATCGAACGTTATAACTTACAATGACGACACTCAGTTTGTTCATATATCTGTCAGTTTTCTGCTTTGCATCAGTCGTTAGTTGGTAACACGCAAAGCATCAGCAAGGCTACGGCACCAATGGCTGCGCATGCCAATGTAGTAGCACTATTGAAAAGGAAAAAAACGAGGATGCCATAATGAATGACACCTGCAAAGAGTGCCAACCATACTCCAGGACGATTCCTGAGTCTCATACCAAGAGGAATAGAGACCAAGGTTTGAACGACACCTGCCACATCAAAAGCATATTTCATTGCTTCTTCCCCAGCTAAATGGAATTTAGGATAAACGCCTATGTTAAAGACTAATATTTCCAACATGGCCACTACGACAATCAATGCCGTTGCTATAACAATCTGAGACTTCTTCATTTACAATCCATGCCTTAAATAAATCAAAACAATCTATCCAAACAGCGTGCGGCCAACTAATGCTCTCCCAAGAGTTAGTTCATCGGTATACTGCAGTTCATCATTCTGAGCCACTCCACGGGCAATCACAGTTACACGAACTCCTGTATCACGAATCTTGCGATAAATATAGAAATTGGTCGTATCACCTTCCATCGTGGGACTCAATGCCAGAATCACTTCATCGATCCCGCCTGCCTCGACTCGTTCCACCAGACTTTGTATCTCCAAATCCGCAGGACCAATACCGTCCATAGGACTAATGATGCCACCAAGCACATGATAAAGACCTTTGTACTGCTGAGTGTTCTCGATAGCCATCACGTCCTGTATATTCTCTACCACACATACCATTGATCTGTCACGATTTGGACTGCTGCATATACTGCAACAATCATTGTCGCAAATGTTGTGGCAAACCTGACAATACCGTACCCCATGGCGAAGTTCCATAATACTCTGTGCCAATGTATCTATCTCAACCACATCTTGCCGCAACATGTGCAATACCAACCTGAGAGCTGTCTTACTGCCTATCCCTGGCAAACGACTCATCTCGTTGACCGCTTTCTGCAAAAGGAGAGAAGGATATTGTTGGTTGTTCATCATTACCATGCTGCTGAGAACAGTACGTTCATCTCATTATCAACTACAGAACCCCTTTACTGCTGGGTAACTGGAAATGGGAAATATCTCGGCTCACAGCCATGCGAAGACTACGGGCAAAAGCTTTGAAGATACCTTCTATCTTGTGATGCTCATTCTGACCTTCAGCCTTGATGTTGAGATTCATGCGAGCGCTGTCTGAAAGGCTCTTGAAGAAATGCATGAACATCTCAGTAGGCATCTCACCTATCCGCTCGCGATGAAACTCTGCATTCCAAACCAACCATGGGCGTCCTCCAAAATCCAATGCCACTTGACACAAGCAATCATCCATGGGGAGACAATAGCCATAGCGCTCTATTCCACGTTTGTCACCCAATGCCTTCATGATGCATTCTCCCAATGCGAGCCCTGTGTCTTCAATGGTATGATGTTCATCCACATCAAGATCTCCATTGCAGCGGACATAGAGGTCCATCATACCATGCTTGGATATCTGCTCCAACATGTGGTCGAAAAATCCCAAACCCGTCTGGATATCACTTTTCCCATTGCCATCCAAATTGACGCATACACGAATGTCAGTCTCTTTGGTAGTACGTCGAATCTCGAAAGTACGCTCACCTGCAAAGACGAGTTCTGTTATTTTCCCCCAATCCATTCCAGGCCCCAAGATAAGACTCTTGCAGCCAAGATTCGTGGCAAGCTGAGCATCTGACTCACGATCGCCTATTACCCACGAGTGATTCAAGTCGTACTCACCTGTCATATAATGTGTCAGCATGCCTGTACCAGGTTTTCGTGTAGGAAGATTATCCTCTGGAAAACTGCGGTCGATATGGATGGCATCGAATTCCACTCCCTCGCCCTTCAGGATGTTCAGCATCAGGTTATGAGTTGGCCAAAAATCACTCTCTGGATAACTGGAAGTTCCCAACCCGTCCTGATTGCTTACCATAACAAGTTGGTAGTCTGTGTGTTCCGCTAGGAATTTCAGGGCACTAATGGCACCAGGTACAAACTCAAACTTTTCGTAACTGTCTATCTGCTCGTCTGCAGGTTCCACCAGAATGGTTCCGTCGCGATCTATGAATAAGGCTCTTTTCATTTGTATTGGCGTAGGGCGGCTAATAGTTCATTATTCTCAGGTTGAGTCCCTATGGTGATTCGCAAGCAATTCTGGCACAGCTCTACACGGCTACGGTTGCGAACGATGACACCTCGCTCGACCAAGTAATGGTAAATTGCATTGGCATCCGTCACGCGAACCAATACGAAATTGGCATCCGTAGGATAGACTCGCTTCACGATGGGCAGTTCGTGCAAAGCAGGCAACATGTGCTCGCGCTCCATACGAATCTGCGTACACCAGCGCTCTACCTTGAAAACTTCCTTTATCATCTCCATCGCCTTGTCCTGCGTCAGTTTATTGACGTTATAGGGATACTTCACCTTGTTGAAAAGTCCGATTATCTCTGCAGAGGCGAAAGCCATGCCCAGACGGATGGAAGCTGAGGCCCATGCCTTGCTGAAAGTATTGAGGACAATGATATTGGGGAATTCATCCAGCATCAGACGGAAAGGCATTTGGTCAGAGAAATCTGAGTATGCCTCGTCCAATACTACAATACCCTCGAAGCCACGCAATACCTTGACGATTTCATCACGTTGCAAGCAATTGCCTGACGGGTTGTTGGGACTGCAGAGCCAAATGACCTTGGTGTGAGCATCCACACTCGCCAATAGAGCCTCCGCATTGAGTTGGAAGTTCTCGTCGAGTGGTACTGGACGGTATTCCACTTCGTTGATGTCTGCACATACCTTATACATACCATACGTAGGCGCGATAGCCACCACATTGTCGCACTTCGGCTCGCAGAACACGCGATAAACCAAGTCGATAGCCTCATCGCTTCCATTGCCCAAGAATATTTTTTCAGGAGAAACGCCTTTCAGCGAAGACAAGGCAGCTTTCAAGTTCTCCTGAAGAGGGTCAGGATAGCGGTTTAGAGGACCATTGTAAGGGTTCTCGTTGGCGTCCAGGAATACGTGGGCATCCATTCCCTTGAACTCGTCGCGAGCACAACTGTAGGGCTCAAGGGCCAATATGTTGGAGCGAACCAATCTTTCTAATTCAAAACTCATATCGTGCTTTACTTTGCTGTTGAACTTCATTTCACCTCACGCAAGCGAAGCGTCATCGCATTCTTGTGGCCCTGCAGACTCTCAGCCTCAGCCATCTTCTCTACAGCAGGCCCAATGCGTCGGATACCTTCTGGGGAAATGTGCTGGAAAGTGATCTTGCGGTTATAGCTATCCAGATTCACACCATTGTAGGCAACTGCGTAGCCATTCGTGGGCAGCGTGTGATTGGTTCCGCTGGCATAATCGCCTGCACTCTCTGGCGTCAGCGAACCCAGAAAGACACTACCTGCATTAATCACGCCCTCAGACATCTCCATATAATTCTCTGTCTCGATAATCAGGTGCTCTGGAGCATACTGATTGGTGATGGCAAGCATTTCTTCATCGCTGCTGACCAGGATAATCTTGCTGGACTCCAAAGATTGAGTCGCAATCTCACGACGAGGCAACACTTCCAATTGCCTCTCCAGTTCTGCCTGCACTTTCTTTATCAAGGGCTCACTCTTTGTCACCAACAAGACCTGACTGTCCACTCCATGCTCCGCCTGGCTGAGCAAGTCAGAAGCCACAAAAGCAGGATTGGAAGTCTCATCGGCCAACACTTCCACCTCACTGGGGCCTGCTGGCATATCGATGGCAACATCGTGAAGGCTCACCTGTTGCTTGGCGCACATAACGAACTGATTCCCAGGTCCAAATATCTTATAGACTTTAGTAATACTTTCAGTCCCATACGCCATAGCTCCAATCGCCTGCACTCCTCCAATCTTGAAGATCCTGTTGACTCCAGCCACGCGTGCAGCCACCAGGATAGCTGGGTTCACCTTGCCGTCACGTACTGGAGGTGTACAGAGAACTATCTCCTGACAACCTGCGATGCGCGCTGGCGTAGCAAGCATGAGCACAGTACTGAACAACGGAGCCGTTCCTCCAGGTATATAGAGCCCCACCTTCTGGATGGGGACTGACTTCTGCCAGCATTCTACCCCCTCTGTCACCAGTACATGCTCAGAATGGAACTGCTGAGAAGCATGGAATCGCTCAATATTCCGATGAGCCAATTCGATGGCATCCTTCAACTGAGGACTTACCAACTGCTCAGCCTCCTGCATTTCCTTCTCGCTGACAGACAGGTCAGAGAGCAGGACATGATCGAACTTCTCCTCGTACTCCCTGACAGCCTCATCGCCTCGCAAGCGGACTTCATTCAACACGGCTGCTACCGTTGCATTCAGGTCAGCAGCATCGCGAGTGGGACGCTTCAGCAAGCCTGGCAGCTCCTCTCTGGTAGGGTATCTGTAAACTTTCATTCCTTCTTCTTCCTTATTCCATTTAGACACAGGCAGGCATCCCCTTAGAGAATCATTTTCTCGATGGGGACAACCAAGATGCCTTGAGCACCCAGATCCTTCAGCTGCCGTATGATCTCCCAAAAGCGCTTCTCGTCGATGACCGTATGAACGCTACTCCACCCTTCTGTCGCCAGAGGCATCACCGTGGGGCTCTTGGCGCCAGGCAGGATACTTACAACTTCCTGCACCTTAGCGGTAGGTACATTCATCAGCACGTACTTCTTGTCCTCAGCATCCTTAACAGCCTGTATGCGGAACAAAAGCTCATCCAGCACCAGGCGCTTCTCGTCGCTCATGCGCTTGTTGCCAATCAGGAGAGCCTCGCTCTGCATTACGGTCTCCACTTCCGTCAGGTTGTTGCTTATCAAGGTACTGCCGCTGCTGACGATGTCGAAGATGGCATCAGCCAGACCTATGCCAGGACTGATCTCCACAGAACCTGTGATGACATGAATATCGGCTGCTATGTGCTGCTTCTCCATGAAGCGGCGCAGGATGCCTGGATACGAAGTGGCTATCTTCTTGCCCTCGAACCACTTCAGGCCCGTATAATTGACATTCTTGGGAATGGCCAAAGAAAGGCGGCACTTGCTGAAACCCAAGCGGCGGATGATTGCGGCATCCTCGTGACGCTCCTCATACTCATTCTCGCCCACGATACCTAAGTCTGCCACTCCGCTCGCAACACTCTGGGGGATATCATCGTCCCTCAGATACAACACTTCTACTGGAAAGTTGCTACTCTGAACCAACAGGGTACGCTTGCTGCTGCTCACCTTGATGCCAGCCTCAGCCAAGAGGGCCATCGTGTCCTCGTACAAGCGACCTTTTGATTGAACTGCAATTCTTAACATATTTCTTTTCTCTGAAAATCTTTTTACCTGGAAAAACTCATCCTGATTCCTCGAAACCAGAGGCATCAAATCTCATAATCCGTACAAGCACGGCTCAACACGTAGGGTTTCAACGCATTGGCCACAGCCACATGGCTGGGATGAACGGCATAAGCCTTCACATCGTCCAATGTTTGGAACTCGCTGTAGAGAGCAATCTCATACTTCTCAGCAGGGTTGACATTGAATCCCACCTCTATGTGCTGAATGGAGGGAATCACGGCAGGAAGCGCCAGGATGCCTTTGCGGAAAGCTTCCATCGCCTGCATCTTCTCTTGGGGCGCCACCTCAGGCTTGAGTTGGAACAAAACAATATGCTTGACCATCTGTTCTTATATAAATAATGTAATTGTCGTGCAAAGGTACAAATTTTTTCTGATTATTCTATGAATGTGGCAAACAATTTGTCTTCAAAAGCAAATGCAAGCCATTACAGGGAATCAAGTCTGCGATTCCTGCTCAGGAGTTCTCTGGTCGAGGAGGAAATTTCAACACGTTGAATCGGGCAAATCAACACGTTGAGTTGAAGGAATCAACACGTTGAATCCAGCAAGTCAACGTGTCGCGTTTTCTCAGGCAAAAAATCTCACTTCCGGACTACCCTGTTGTTCTCTGGAAAGACGATGGTTGGACGGAAAGTCTTTGCCTCTTCGAAATCCATCAGGGCATAGGAAATGATGATGACGGTATCGCCTACCTGCACCTTGCGTGCTGCGGCGCCATTGAGGCAGATACAGCCAGAACCGCGTTCTCCGCGGATTATATATGTATCGAAACGCTCGCCGTTGTTGTTGTTCACAACCTGAACCTTCTCGCCAGCAATCAGATTGGCTGCATCCATCAAATCCTCATCGATGGTGATGCTACCAATATAATTCAGATTTGCCTCAGTAACCTGAACGCAATGCAACTTCGATTTCAGAACTTCAATCATCATATCTCTGATAGAGCCTTCTGCTTGGATTTGAATTATTTATACCTTATATGGTCGATCAGACGGATGGGGGCTGAGCCGCAGAAAACGGTGATGCAACCCACAATGCTGTCTGCATCATCCCAGCTGTTCACTTCAGCCAACGAATCGCCATCCACGATGCTGTAGTACTGCACCTGCAGGCCCTCGATCTGATTGATGTTCTCCACTACGTAATCATGCGTCTGCTGGACAGTCTTGTCGAGCGAGAGGCTTTCCTTCATCACGCGATAGATGTTGGCTGCCAGCGTTCTCTCTTCAGGAGAAAGCAATGTGTTGCGGCTGCTGAGCGCCAAGCCTGATTCCTCTCGAACGACGGGGCAGGGAACTATCTCTATATCAAACCCCAAATCCTCCACCATGCGGCGGATGACTGCAATCTGCTGGTAATCCTTCTCGCCAAAATAAGCGCGGTCAGGAGAGACGTACATGAACAGCTTGCTTACTATCTGGCACACTCCATTGAAGTGACCTGGCCGCATGGCTCCTTCCATTACGCTGTCGGTAGGAGGATAACTGAAGTGACGAGTATCAGGTTCAGGATAGACCTCTTCCACGCTAGGGGCAAAGGCTACTTGTGCGCCACACTCCTCAAGCAAGTGACAATCCGCTTCGAGGGTGCGCGGGTATTTCTCCAAGTCAGTCTTGTCATTGAACTGGGTTGGATTCAAGAATACGCTGACAACGGTCACATCATTCTCAGCAACACTGCGCCTCACCAGGGAAGCGTGACCTTGATGCAAGGCGCCCATCGTGGGCACCAATCCAACTGAACGTCCAGCCTTGCGCTGCTTCTTCAGGTAAGCCTTCAATTCTGATATTTTGTGTACTACCAACATGGCAAATGTCAATTAAACCGCGCAAAGTAACACAGAATTCCCCAAAAAAAGAAACTTTTTAATGAAATTAACCCGAAAAAAACGCAAAACTGGTCATTTTGGCGAATCCAATTTGTTTTTAACCATATTTTTCACTAATTTTGCAGAGTAAATAGTAATATGGACGTACTAGGATGAAAGCAAAAAGAATCCTTTTTATCACTCAGGAGATCCTGCCCTACGTAGCAGAGTCCCCTGAATCCGTGCAGGGAAGGAAAGTGCCCCAGCAAGTTCAAGAAAAGGGAAGAGAGGCGCGTACGTTTATGCCCAAATGGGGCACTATCAACGAACGTCGCAATCAGTTGCACGAGGTTATCCGTCTGAGCGGAATGAATCTCATCATCGACGATACGGACCATCCACTAATCATCAAAGTGGCCAGCATCCCCAGCGCTCGAATGCAGGTTTACTTTATCGACAACGACGATTACTTCAGCCGGAAACAAATGGGCACGGATGCCCGTAAGCGTGAATACAAGGACAACCCTGAGCGTGCCGTATTCTATGCGCGTGGAGTACTGGAAACGGTAAAGAAGTTGCGTTGGGTACCTGACGCAGTGCATTGTATGGGATGGATGAGTGCTTTCGTACCTCTTTATATTAGAACTGCCTATGAAGAGGAGCCATGTTTCCGCGATTGTAGTGTAATCTATACACCTTCAGGATTCGGAATGAAGGGGAAACTTCCCAAGAACTTTGCTGAGATTATGCGCTTGCGTTCAGCTGACATCTCTGCAATGGAAGGATTGGAGGACACGAAGGATATACAGATGCTTAACAAGGTGGGTATCAAATACGCAGACGGAGTCTCTTTCATGCAAAGCAACGAGAAGCTGCTCCAATTGGCTCAAAGTCTGGACAAGCCTGTTTTGGAACCACAGAATCCAGACGAATATGGCTCAGCACATACTGAGTTCTACGACATGATTTGGGGCAAAGGAAGGCCTGAGGATGATGAAGATAACGATTAAGAAGAAAAAACTATTCTCATTTTTGAAAGAATCTATGACAGTCAAGAAATTCACCTTGCTGAATTTTATTATGGTCCTGAGCGTATCAACGTTCTGTTCCTGTGACGAAAACACGTCTACGCTAGGCTTGTTTCCAGAGGCAGATGGGATTACCAGTACATATGAGGTGTTCCAAGTCCACACTCGTTCAATAGCTATGGATTCTGTTCTTTCCACCAGCACGAACAATTTCATTGGCAGCATCACAGATCCAGAGACCAACACTCGCATCACAGCAAGTTTTGCCGCACAATTCCACTCTTTCGAAAGTTTCTCTTTCCCTAATCGGCAACAACTGTTCCCCATTGACCCACGACTGGAAATCCAACCAGACCATTCCAAAGACCCCATCGGATGTGACTCGATTGATGTCCGACTCTATTTCAATGATTATTATGGCGAAAAGAACAACCCCATGAAGATGGAGGTATACGAACTGGATCCTCATAACACCATGAGCGAGGACTCAACCTATTACACCAACATCAATCTGGAGCAATTTCTACCCTCAGGAGCAAAACCAATTGCCACCAAGATGTTTACTCCTGAAGACTATACGCTGAGTGATGCAGAACGCACAAGCAGTAAACATATCCCCAACATACACATCAGTTTGCCTAAGGAATATGGTACACGTATCATGAACTCCTATTACGAGCATCCTGAATATTTTGCAGATTCATACTCCTTCATCCATAATGTATGTCCTGGCTTGTACTTCCGCTTGAAGAGTGGTAACGGAACGATGGTGTCAGTCACAGTAGGTACCATGAATATTCATTACAAGTTTTTTGATTCAGAGAATGCCGACAGCGTGTATGCAGGTTGGACTCGCTTTGCAGCTACACCTGAAGTAATCCAGAGTACCCAGTTTGAGAACCAAGACGTGAGCGAATTGGTGAACGATGAGACTTGTACCTACCTGAAGACACCTGCAGGCATATGCACAGAAATAACTTTACCCGTGCGTGAAATCTATGCAACGCACTCCACAGATAGTGTAAACAAGGCACAACTGACTCTTACTCGATACAATCGTGCCCAAGTGGAACACCAATTGGGAATCCCCTCTTCGCTGTTGCTGGTAAGGAAACAAAACATGTACTCTTTTTTCGAGAAACATGAAGTGTCTGACTCGCAAACCTCCTATACAACGACGTTCAATTCCACATACAACTCCTATACCTTCGAGAACCTGAGCCGTTTGATTTCTTATTGTCAGCACGAGAAGATCTATGGCATGAAGCAAGAAAACCTTACAGAGACGCAATGGGAAGCAAAATATCCAGATTGGAACAAAGTGGTGGTTATACCTGTGAACACAAGTACCAACACATCAGGCTATGAGGTAAGTGTGACCCACGACATAAGCATGAACAGCATCCGTTTGGTGGGTGGAAGCCGCACACCAATCAACATGCAAGTAATCTACAGCCGCTTCCAATAATATTAGGAAGTGAGACATATACAAAAAAAAGTCCCAAGGCATCATACGCGTCCTGGGACTTTTCTTCTATAGAAATGCTACATCATTTTGTCTTCGTCGTTCTTTTTTTCGAAGATGCCTTCTTTGCAACAGGTTTTGAGGCAGGAGTTTTCGTTGTCTTCTTTGTGGCTGCAGATTTCTTGGCAGAAATACTTTCTTTTGGTTTCTCTTCCGTTTCTGCAGGTTCCTCACCAGTCTCAAATTGCTTTAAGCGAGCATGCAAACGACTGATTTCCTTATCCTTCACATTAACAGCATTCTCCAAGTTGGCAATCTGAGTATACAAACTGTTAAGTTCATCATTCTCCACGTCATCAGGGTACATGCTCTTTACTCGTTTCTGGAAATCTCCAAGGATATTCATGAAATTGGTAAACGCATCGTATGGGCTATCATAGATGCCTCGATATGTAGGGAGTCCTGTATTCTTGGTTGACATGAAACGAAGATTGTCACTGGCTTGCAGTCGATCCCAATCCTGCTGGATTCTGCGATCGCGGCATGCTAAGATACGTCCCACGATATTCTCGTCGTAGAGCTTGTTGAATGTCTCTTTCTGAAGGCCGTTACCAAGCAGACTACTTGTATCACGCTCCTCATCGTTCCATGTGATGGGATAGGTAACCTCGATGGGACCTACAGGTTTGTTCTTTGCAATCACTTCGCTAGGTGTCAAGAACTGTACATCCATTCTCTTAGCCATAAGAGGAAGAGAGCGCAAGAATTCCAAGATATTACTCTCCAATGGTTGATAGATTCCCAATGCAGAAAGTTCCATCATGATGTTGATCACATTTTCACCTTCTGGCAAGCTTGCAATCCAACCCATATATTTATCAGCCATCAAAGGATACTCACTCCAAGAACTGTTGTTGAAACGCAGGCCAATGTCATCACTCAATTTGTAGTCACGAAGCAAAAGGCTCAAGCGATTATCATTGGCACAACTATATATATAATGAGGTGACTTCCATCCCAAGATATGTTTTGCACCTTCCACCATGACTCCCTTGAATCCCATCTGAGCCACTGTGGCTCCAATCTCGTCATTGTAGATGAGAGAACTATTGCGGAACACTTTAGGCGTATGTCCAAAGAGTTCTTTCATCTTCCGTGATTGACGCTTGGTTTCAGCAATGAAATTCCCATTGTTGATCAGAGATGACAAACCATGACTATAAGGTTCTGCCAAGAATTCTACACTTCCTGTCTTGGAAAGATCTTGCAGAAGCTCCACTACTTCAGGTGCATACTGCTCCAATGATTCCAAAGCAACGCCACTAATGGAAAAGGCAACCTTAAAGTCCTTCCCATAGGTGCTGATCATTTCCTGCATCGTAGTCAAAGCCGGAATGTAACTACGCTGAGCCACATCTGCAGTGGCTCGCTCATTCTCGTAGTCATCATAGTAATAATGATCCGTACCAATGTCGAAGAAACGATAGCGTTTCAGATGATTGGGCTGGTGTATCTCGAAATATAAACAGATCGTTTTCATAATATCTTCTTTTTTGTTGTTTCAAACTAAATATTCTTTACAGCATACAAATATTCATTATTATCAAACCACCCACGTGAAGTAAGTTGATTATAGCAGTTACGGATTCTCAAACCCACTTTCTCCCATGTAATGCGGTCCACTTCAGCCTTGCCTTCTTCACTAAGATACTTATGGAATGCATCATTGGTACATATAGCATATATGGCATCTGCCATAGCATCAATATCCCAATAGTCCACTTTGATTACCTTGTCCAATATCTCACCACAACCACTTTGTTTACTGATAATGCTGGGACAACCACATTGCATAGCTTCCAAAGGCGCTATACCAAAGGGTTCACTCACAGAGGGCATCACGAAGACGTCACTGTTCTTGTAACACTCATAAACCTGCTTCCCCCGCTGAAATCCAGGGAAGTGGCATCGATCGGCGATGCCATAAGCAGCCGCCAGTTCTATCATCGCATCCATCATGTCTCCACTGCCGGCAAAACAGAAACGAATGTTATGGCTTCTGTCCAATACTCGCTTAGCAGCCTCAAGGAAATACTCAGGCCCCTTCTGCATAGTGATACGACCTAGATAAGTCACAATTTTCTCGTCAGAGCTCTTGTGAGGTTGGATTGCCTGTATTTCCTCAGACAAAGGATAAACAGCATTATGCATAGCCACACATTTGCGAGGATCCTGATGATACTGATTGATTACGGTCTGGCGAGTCAATTCGCTCACACACATGATGCAGTCCGCATGATCCATGCCATTCTTCTCAATTCCGTAAACAGTGGGGTTAACCTTACCTCGTGAACGATCGAAATCAGTAGCATGGACATGGATACAAAGTGGTTTCCCACTGACCATCTTAGCATGGACACCTGCTGGATATGTCAACCAATCATGAGCATGTATCAGGTCGAATTGCTCGCTTCGGGCAAGCACACCAGCAATGATACTGAAATTATTAATCTCATCATGCAAGTTCGATGGATAACCACCTGCGAAACCTATGCAACCCATATCATCCAGACCCTGCATGTAATTAAAGTCAGCATACAAGTGATCGCGGAAACGATAGTAATCCTCTGCCGTATGACCTACAAAACGATTCCGAATGTTATCGTACTGCACATCGCGCCACACAACAGGCACTTGGCTCATATTGATAATCTTCAGAAAACGTTCCTCTTCTCCACTGGGCCGAGGCATACAGAAGGTAATATCCACATCTCCTTGCAGGCTCAATCCTTTCGTAATACCATAGGAGGCTACAGCCAATCCTCCGTATATTTTGGGAGGGAACTCCCATCCAAACATAAGTACTCTCATATCCTTACCTCCTGTATCAATAAGTATTGTACTTATCCAACAATTTCACTACCCGCATGATGCCTGCCACATTCATGGCAAAGCTGATGGCTCCACGTCCATGGAACGGTGGATTACCATCGAAAAGTTCAGGAATGGTGCCGATACAATGGTAGAACAACTCTTCTTCGTAACCTACCAGCAATCGGTCTACGTAACTGTAACGACTCATCTTGAAGATCTTTAAACATGCCTCCATATAAAATCCAGCTAACCAAGGCCAAGCTGTACCTTGGTGATATGCATAGTCGCGCTGAACTTGAGGACCCACATACATAGGATTATATCCAGGACTCTTTGGCGAGAGGGAACGAAGACCCTTGGGCGTAGAAAGTTCCTTTGTACAATAATCCAGTACACTTTTCTTTTGCTTTTGGTCTAAAGGAGAATAGTCCAAAGCGACAGCAAAAATCATGTTGGGGCGCACATTGTAGTCACGATAACCATCCACACAATAGTCACACAGATAACCATGCTCGTTGTAGAACATCGGAATAAAGTTGTCCTCACAGTTCTTTGCCTGAGCATCAAGTTCTTCTACCAAAGGAAGGTCGTTCATGGTACGGCAAACTTCTGCGCTGAACTTCAGAGCGTTGTACCACAAACAATTGAACTCTACTATGTAGCCTGTGCGTGGAACGATTGGGCGTCCATTCACCGTACTGTTCATCCACGTCACCGCCTTGTCGCGTCCTTCGCTATAAACCAGCCCATTGTCCTCAATCTTCAGATTAGGATGATTACCAGCACGCAACCATTCCATGATGTCACGCAATAACTGTCCGTACTTCTCTATGCACTTTTCCATCGACACCAGATTGCCATACTGTTGGATACACCATACGGCCCATAGCAGCACATCTGGATGCTCGATTTCAGTCACGCCCACACTCAAGGGCTCACCTGCCATAAACTCTCGTACGGCTTTTTCAGCGGTTGCCATCACGGATTCAAATTTCTGGCTCTCGTGATTGGTCAGCGTAAGGCCTGGCAAAGAAATGAACATGTCACGTGCACGACACTTAAACCAAGGATAACCTGCCAGCAGATAATCCTCATGATCCCTATGAACCAGAAACTGATGAGCACTATTGACCAACGTATTGTAGAAATTGTCACGCGGGGTGCGAATGTTTAACTCAAAATCAGCCAATCCTGCAAGTGTCGTTGTGTCTATCTCTGATAAACCCGCACTGAACACCACACTTTCCCCCTTAGTGATATTGAACTCGAAATAACCAGGTACATACAAATCCTCATTGCTCGAATAGCCTCGCTCCTGTTCCTTTGGATATTCCAATCCACGATACCAATCAGGACGGAATACAAACTGGTTTTCTTTGTTGATCTGCATATAAAGATCTGGATAGCCTGGGTACATACAGGTCTTTATGCCGTTTTGAACCATTTGATACTCACGGCTGGCTCGGCTGTTCTCATGAGTAAACTCACGCACGCTCCTGAATGCCAGGAAAGGTTGCAGGCGCAGAGTTGTCTCGCTGTGCGCATCCACTAAAGTATAGCGAATGATCACTCTGTTCTCGAAATGTTGAAACATCATCTCTCGCTTCAGAATCACACCACCCACACGATATGTAGTGGTGGGAACCTGAAGAGAATCAAATTCGCGGATGTACTTATGGCCACGTGGGCTGAAATTGTTCCCTTGATATTTATGTAATCCCAAGTTGAATTCTGCGCCATGCTGCACAACGGTAGCATCAAGCGAAGAGAGGAGAACATGGTTCTCGTCGTCCAATCCTGGCACGGGGACAACCAACAGACCATGGTACTTTCTTGTATTACAATCCACCAAGGTCGTACATGAGTACGCACCCGAACGATTCGATCTCAAAATCTCCTTTTGTAGCGAGACTTCAAGATTCGTCATAAGAGTCTTGTCAAATTTTAGATAACTCATGGCAGACGTATTAAATCAATAATAAATTCTTTTTTCTTGGTAATAAACACGCTAAAGTTCTCAAAGTTACACAAAATTATCGAAGAAAAGAAACTTTTTAGAAGATTTTTATCGCTTCCCTACATTTTTGTTGCTTAAGAATACAAAAATGCGACAAAAAAAGTTGGGAATATGTAAATTAATGTATAAATTTGTGCCGTACAACATGTTTTTGACAGTAGTTTTCAGGAATGGCTAAACACGAAATCAGCAAAACTGAAGTTCAACTAAAACTGCACGAACTTTTCTCTGCCCTAACCCTTGAGCAGCAGGAAATGGTGTTTGAGAATCTCACCATTCACAGTTACAGGAAAAATGAACTCATCTATTGCGAAGGCGAGACCCCACGAGAGTTATTGTGCCTTCTCTCTGGTAAAGTGAAGATTTATATGGATGGAGTGGGTGGACGCAGTCAAATCATGCGGGTTGTCAATGCTGTAGAGTATTTTGGATATCGAGCATCCTTTTCTGGGGAAGCTTTCATCACATCAGCTGCTGCCTTCGAACCCTCTCTTATCGCCAAGATTCCCTTGAAACTGATTCGCAGGATGATTATGGAGAACACGCGATTGGGATGGTTCTTCATTCAGAAACTGGCTGTCGCACTTGGTATCAGCGATGAGCGTACCGTCAATCTGACGCAAAAGCATATTCGAGGACGTCTGGCTGAAAGTATTCTTTTCCTCAAGGAGAGCTATGGATTGGAAGAGGATGGATGTACCCTCAGCATCTATCTGAGCCGCGAGGACATGGCAAACCTGAGCAACATGACCACCAGCAACGCCATCCGTACCTTGAGCACCTTTGCCCAAGAGAAAATAATCGCCATTGATGGACGAAAGATAAAAATCATGAATGAGCCAGAATTGGAGAAAATCTCCAAGTTCGGATAGCGCTTTCCTGAAAGACTTGCTTGTTCTGGTTGAACGTAGTCTATTGTCCAGCCTACCAATCACTTCATAGAGCCACAGAGTTCCATTATCTGCTCTACTTTGTGCTCCATCGTATCCTCGCCATTTATCCAGTGAATGGTCACTCCCCTACGCTCCATTCCTCGAAACCATGTCATCTGACGCTTGGCAAACTGATGAATGGCAATTTCCAGCCTCTCCACCATCTCATCGTAGCTGATGTGCCCTATCACAAACTCTGTAACGAACTTGTACTCCAAGCCATAGTAGATCAAGTCTTCTGACGGGATGCCACTCTCAAGCAAAGCACGCACCTCGTCTATCATGCCTTCCTCGAGACGAATCCTGAGCCGACGGCTGATGCGTTCACGACGCAATTCGCGATTTACGCTTACACCTATTATTATATAGGGGATCTTGGGAAATTGCCGCTCGCTGGTGGGAGTATGCAGATTGTACTCTTCTATCTCAATAGCACGGATGGCACGTTGAGTCGTATCCACGTCAGAACGATTGTGCATTACAGAACCATTCTGAGCCTTCAGTTCCTCGAGCATCTTCGTCAGTTCTTCGAGGTTCTTGTTTTCAAGGCGGGCACGCAACTCAGCATTCTGGGGCACAGGCGAAAGGGCATATCCCTTGAGTACTGATTCGATGTAGAGTCCTGTGCCGCCACAAAGAATGGGCTGTGCTCCACGATGACAGATGTCCTCATAAGCAGCCAGAAAATCCTGCTGATACTGAAACAGGTTATATTTGGTGCCTGGCTCGCAGATGTCTATCAGATGATAAGGCACAGCGATGCCATCGACCACATAGTCAGCCAGATCTTTGCCCGTTCCGATGTCCATGCGGCGATACACCTGACGCGAATCGGCAGAGAGAATCTCGCCTCCAATCCTGACCGCCAAGGCAGCTGCCAAAGCTGTTTTCCCGCAGGCCGTAGGGCCCAAAATGGTAATCAGTTGTTTCACGTTTCTTCCAGCAGGCTTGCTTTTAGCTGTTTTCCATTACAAAGATAGCGATTATCGCTCAAAAAGCTACCACCCCACTCCACTTTATAATGAAAATTAACACTCTCAAAGTCACAAAAAAAATGCCGCTCGAAAATGTCGAACGGCACTTTTTCTGTTCTTATCAAAAAGCTTGATTATTTCAGCTCAGCGAGGTACTTAATGGTGCGAACCATCTGAGAAGTGTAAGAGTTCTCATTGTCGTACCAAGCAACAACCTGTACCAGAGAGTTGCCGTCGCCAATCTTAGAAACCATCGTCTGGTTAGCGTCGAAGAGTGAACCAAACTTCATGCCGATGATGTCGCTGGAAACGAGCTTCTCCTCAGTGTAACCAAAGCTTTCGTTCTGAGCAGCCTTCATAGCAGCGTTGATATCCTCAACAGTTACCTCACCCTTAACAACAGCGTGCAGGATAGTGGTAGAACCAGTGGGAGTGGGAACGCGCTGTGCAGCACCAATCAGCTTACCGTTCAGCTCAGGAATAACCAAACCGATAGCCTTAGCAGCACCAGTTGAGTTGGGAACGATGTTCTGAGCACCAGCACGGGCACGCTGCAGGTCACCCTTGCGCTGAGGACCGTCGAGAATCATCTGGTCGCCAGTGTAAGCGTGTACAGTGGTCATGATACCGCTCTGGATGGGAGCGAAATCGTTCAGAGCCTTGGTCATGGGAGCCAAGCAGTTGGTAGTGCAGGAAGCAGCTGAGATAACGGTGTCAGCAGGAGTCAGAGTCTTGTGGTTTACGTTGTAAACGATGGTGGGCAGGTCATTGCCAGCAGGAGCAGAGATAACAACCTTCTTGGCACCAGCGGTCAGGTGAGCAGAAGCCTTCTCCTTAGAAGTATAGAAACCTGTGCACTCCAGAACAACGTCTACATCCAGCTTGCCCCAAGGCAGCTCAGCAGCGTTGGGAACAGCATAGATAGTGATCTTCTTGCCATCAACTACGATATAGTCCTCGCCAGCCTCTACAGTGTGCTTGTTCTCGCCGAACTTGCCGCAGAAACCACCCTGGCAAGTATCATACTTCAGCAGGTGGGCAAGCATTTTGGGGCTTGTCAAGTCGTTGATAGCTACTACTTCATAACCTTCTGCCTCAAACATCTGACGGAATGCGAGACGACCAATACGGCCAAAGCCGTTAATTGCTACTTTTGTCATTTTCTGATAAATTAATTTATTGTTAAAAAAAGAAATACTTTAACTCTCCTTCTCTTAAATTACACTGTGAAGTGTCTTTGCCATTCTCTGAACACCTGAAAGCCTCCAAAAACCATGCGAAAAACACTATTTTCACCATTTTTTTTCTAAATTCCGTGCAAAATTACAATTTTCTTTTTAAATTTGTTGCCTATAACCAAATAAATTATCAAAAATTATGTCATTTATTCAAGATTTCAAAGCCTTCGCGCTTAAAGGTAATGTAATGGACATGGCTGTCGGTGTTATCATCGGCGGTGCATTCGGTAAGATTGTCAGCAGTTTGGTCAGCGATGTTCTGATGCCTATCATTGGTAAGTTGACTGGCGGAGTAGACTTCACAAACTTGTTTGTAACACTGGGCGACGGCGAGTTTGCCACATTGAAAGAAGCACAGGATGCTGGTGCTGCCGTACTTGCTTACGGTCAGTTCATCCAGAACGTAGTTGATTTCCTTATCATCGCATTCTGTATCTTCTTGATGATCAAGGGAATTGCCTCCCTCAGCCGCAAGAAGGAAGAACCCGCAGAGCCCGCTCCTGCTCCAGAACCCACCGCAGAAGAGAAACTTCTCACTGAAATCCGCGACCTGTTGAAGAACAAATAAGAAGCTGTTTCTGCCTCCCATCCGATCTGAGAGGGGCAGATGCACTCTACATTATTTAATATTATCAGTAGAGAGGGGCAAGAGTATCGTTCACTTGCCCCTCTTTGCACTAAAAAACATCATTGAAAGAAGCAACGTGTCAGGATGAGCGACTCAACACGTTGAAACCGCAAAGTCAACACGTTCTTCCAGCCAACTCAACACGTTCTTCCAGCCGACTCAACACGTTCTTCCAGCCAACTCAACACGTTGCATTCCCAACCCCAAAATTTCAAATCAAAAACCGCCATGAGACGTACTTCCCTTTTCGCCCTTGTTCTCTGCCTCTCCATGCTGATGCAGGCACAGCCTCTCAAGCGTACAACCCCAGAATCCGTAGGGATGAGCTCTGCCCTCCTCCACAATGCAGACGCCGCCATCCAAGCATCCATCGATGCTGGTGAGATTCCTGGCGCTGTGCTGGCTGTCGTCCGCCACGGCAAGATGGCCTATATCCAGGCCTATGGCAACCGCCAAGTCTACCCCACCAAGGAGGCTATGACCACGGAAACCATCTTCGACATGGCCTCGTGCAGCAAGTGTATGGGCACGACGATGTCTGTCATGAAACTTCTCGAGACAGGTCGCCTGCGCCTGCTGGATGCCGTCAACCGCTACATCCCAGATTTCGAGGATTGGCAACCAAAGGAGGGCGGTGGGAAAGTCACCATCCGCATCGAGGACCTGCTCACTCACACGTCTGGCCTGCTCCCCTATGGACCTGCAGCTGAGCTGGCGCGAAAGTATGGCACTCCTAACCCTGCTGGCATGATGGAGTGGATTTGCACCTGCCGCAAGGACTTTGAGCCTAAGACGGATTTCCAATACAGCTGCCTGAACTTCATCACCCTGCAGAACGTCGTGGAGAAGATCACAGGCCAATCCCTACGTGACTTTGCTCGTGAGAACATCTTTGGCCCTCTCCAGATGAACCACACGGACTATCTCCCTTGTGCTCCTGATGCCAATGGGGTATGGAAAAACACGGCTGACCCCGTTTGGGCATCCCTCATGCCTGGACAGGACTGGCGCTCCATCGTGGCTCCCACTACCAAGCAGGAGGACGGCTCTGTGCTGCGAGGCATGGTTCACGATCCTCTGGCCCGTCTCCTCAATGGCGGAATCAGCGGCAATGCAGGCGTGTTCAGCAATGCTGACGATATAGCCATCCTCTGCGCAGCCCTTCTCAACGGAGGCGAATGGAATGGCGTCAGAGTGCTTTCTCCCCTCACGGTCGAAGCAATGCGCAGCGTGCCTCAATCAGTCAGCGAGTTTGGCCGCACGCTGGGTTGGGATTGCTTCAGCCCTTACGCCAGCAACAATGGCGACCTTTTCTCTCGCCAGACATTCTCCCACACGGGCTTCACTGGCACCAGCATCGTCATCGATCCAGAGAACGACTGTGCCGTCATCCTGCTTGTCAATGCTGTCCATCCAGAAGAAGGACGCGGAGGCATGATTCGTCTGCGCTCAGTAGTGAGCAATGCTGTGGCAGGATCCATCGTGAAGAAATAACAGGAGGAACATCCATTCTCAGAAACCAAATACCATAATTTATTGATATGAAAAAGTTCTTTTTCCTTGCCTTATCGCTTTATGCCGGTCTGGCAGTTTCTGCCCAATCCCTCGAGAAATGGAACGAGGGGTCTCCCATGAGTCGTCCCTGCACTTGGTGGCACTGGTTGGATTGCAACGTCACACGCCAAGGCATTACCGCTGACCTCGAGGCCATGAGTCGAGCCGGATACCACGAGGCACAGATTTTCAACGTAGGCTACGGCTATCCTGAAGGGACCGCCAAATACCTTTCACACGAGTGGCTCGAACTGTTCAAATGGGCAGCCATCGAGGCCAAACGCGTGGGGATGGAGCTCTGTTTCCACAATGGACCAGGATGGTCCAGCAGCGGCGGCTTTTGGGTAAAGCCAGAGCAGAGCATGCAACGTGTCGTGTGGACAGAAACCAATCTGACAGGTACAGGCAAGAAGCAGACCATTCGCCTGGAGCAACCCAAAGCTGTAAGGGATTGGTATGAGGACATCATCGTGCTGGCCTTTCCTCAGCCTGCCTCTGACCGCAAGATTCGCGATTACGTACTCAAAAGCCTGGGTTCGAACAGCTATCCCAACATCCTGATGCCCAAGCCTGAGGTGGTCGAGGAAGGTGATGTCATCAAGGTTTCAGAAATACGTAACCTCACCGCTCAGATGGACGCTGAGGGGAATCTGACCTGGGAGGCTCCTGCAGGCAAATGGACTGTTCTGCGTATAGGCCACACCACGACAGGCAAGGAAAGCCATCCGACGAGTGCTGCCACTGGTGGTGGACTCGAGGTCGACAAGATGAGCCGCAAGGCGCTCGACCAGTACTGGAAGGATGGCGTCCAACCCATTCTCGACTATCTGGGGCCGCTGGTGGGCACAGCCCTCACCAATTGCCTGGTGGACAGCTACGAAGTGGGATGCGGCAACTGGACGGATGGTTTCGATCAAGAGTTCCAGCGTTTGCGCGGCTACGATCCCATGCTCTACTTCCCCACTTTGGCAGGATTCTTCGTGGGCAGTAGCGAACAGAGCGAACGCTTCTTGTGGGATCTGCGCCTGACAGTCAACGATCTGATGGCAGCCAACTACTACGACCGCTTCAGCGAGTTGTGCCACGAGAACGGGCTCAAGTATTCAGTAGAGCCATATACTGGCCCCTTCAACGACATGGAGGTGGGCGCCAGCTCAGATATCGTAATGGGTGAGTTCTGGATGGGGAACATCGCCATGCATTCCTCAGCCAAAATGGCTGCCTCCATTGCCCACATCAACGGCAATGCTGTGGTGGGAGCCGAGTCCTTTACTGCAGCCGACCCTTATGCTGGATGGAACGGAAGCCCAGCCAAGATGAAAACGCTGGGTGACTTGGCGTGGAGCGAAGGTATCAACCACTACATCTTCCACACCTTCGTACATCAACCTAACGACAAGGGACCTGGATACACCCTCGGACAGTTTGGATCGCATTTCAACCGCCTCAATACGCTTTGGGATGCTGCCATACCTTACATGAAATACGTCACCCGCTCTCAATACCTGCTCCAGCAAGGACACTTCGTGGGCGACGTGCTGGTCTACGTGGGAGAGGTTTCCCCCAACGATGGCAGCAGCCGCGTAGACATCAAGAATCTGGGCCTCGATTATGATGAGATCTGGACGGACCAAGTGGCCCAACTACAGGTGCGCAACGGACGCCTGATCACCAGAAGCGGAGGCGAGTATCGTCTGCTCACACTCTTCAACACCACATGGATGACACCCCGCACGCTGCGCATCCTGCGCCGACTGGCACTTCAGGGAGCAACCATCATCGGCCCACGACCTGACAAGTCACCCAGTCTGGAGGGCTACCCTGCATGCGACGACGAGGTGGGGCGCCTGGCAAAGGAGCTATGGGACGCAGGACTGATTCAGGACATCAGCCTATCCCAAGCCTTGCAGAAGCTGCAGGTAGAGCCAGACTTCAACCCTGGTACCAGAGGAAGCGACCTTCGATTCATCCATCGCACCTGTCCTGAGGGAGAAATCTATTTCGTGTCCAACCCTGAGAAACAGTATCGCAATGAGACGTGTGAGTTCCGCGTCCAGGGCTTGGTTCCCCAGCGCTGGGATGCCCAGACAGGTCAAATAACCTCTCTTCCCTATCGAAAAAGCGAGCACGGCACCGTGATAGACCTCCATTTCGAGCCTGAGCAGAGCGCATTCATCGTGTTCCGTCCCTCCTCAGTAGTGAAGGGCCTTTGCATCGAGGAAGCCCAGTCTTCCTTCGACGACACGACGCCAGTTCCAGTGCCCAACCTCAAGATTACTCAAGCCGATTACGGATCCTTCCCCGCAAGAGGTATCAGCGACGTCACAGACATCCTCTCCAAGAGGATTCGCGACAACCGCCTCGACATTCGCAGCGACAACGGAAGCCTGGGCGGCGATCCCTGCTTCGGACAGGTCAAGACACTGGTCATCCACTATACCTTCAACGGCAAGGAACGCTCAACCTATGCTCCAGAGAACTCACGCATCCAGATTCCTGATGCTCACGAAAAGGGAGAGCTGAAGATATCGCGTGCCTTCTATGGCGCCATCCCCTCCAACTTCGACAGCGAGCGCCCCAAGAAGCCCGTTAACGTGATTGACAACATGCAGAAGCAAATCGCAGAAGGGAAGTATGTCTTCCGCGTGAACGACGAACTGGCTGGCACCGCTGTGCCAGGTGATAAGAAGATGCTCCATCTCACCTACGAGACCGATGGGATGACCATCGAGCGCGACATACAGGAAGGCGGACAAGTCGACTTCACGAGTCACGCCAACGATGCCACGATCTCATTGGAAGATGGGCAAGTCGTATGGACCACAGTCAAATCAGGTACTGCCACCGTGCGCACCACTGACGGAAAGACCTACAGCACGCGAGTGAAGAACGTCACAGAGCCACTTGAACTGACAGGTTCCTGGGAAGTAACTTTCCAGCCTGGCCGTCAGGCTCCAGAAAGCGCCGTTTTCGACAGCCTCTACTCCTTCAGCAAGTCCTCTGATCCAGGCATCCGCTACTTCGCTGGCACAGCTGTCTACACCAAGCGATTCAACCTTCCAAAGAAGTATCTCCAGCAGGGCACAGAACTGCAGATTCATCTGGGACAGGTGGGTGACATAGCCAAAGTGCGTCTCAACGGGCATCTGCTGGGCACCGCATGGAAAGCACCCTATCGACTCGCTATTGGCGACGCTGCCCAGGCAGGCGAGAATCTTCTGGAGATAACAGTCAGCAACGCATGGGTCAATCGCCTCATTGGCGACGAGCAACCTGGAGCAGAGAAATTGTCGACAGCAACGTGGAAACACTGGAATGCCGACAGTCCCCTGCAACCAGCCGGCCTCATAGGTCCCGTCACCATTCAACCCTACGTCAAGCAGGCGCTGAAACTCCAGAAATAAGTCTGATCAATATTTCAATCGTTTTCTCTCCCTGCACTCGGTGTGTTGGGAAGCGTAACAGCGTAACATTTGCAAAATTCATTATGACAGCGATACATGTATTTTTTATTTATATTATATATATAATATAAAATTATATCTCCCCATATTTTGAAAATCGGAAATGTTACGTTGTTACGCTGTTACGCTTTGTATGGTTCCTACCTATTCTTCCTAGGACATTGACGTGTTGATAAAAGAAAAAGAAGAGGATATGTCGCTGCGCACATCCTCTTCTCCTATGTTGTAAGCCCTCGATTAAGAGGGGGAATGACTTAGAGGTCCAGATTGAAACCAATGCCGAAGGTGTGGTTCTTTCGACTGTAAAGGTCAGTCTTGGGACCAACGGCAGTGGGGGTGGTAACCTCACGATCATTATAGAAGGTACACATGTAGCCGAGGTCGATGCTGAGGCGATTGGTGGCATTGATGCGCAGACCACCGCCTATCATGTTGTTCGACAGGTTGAACGAGAGGTCGTTCATAAAGGCATCGCCAAGGCCGTAGCGAGTAGTTTCCCAGGAGGCAGAAAGGGTGATGAGCTTGCAGATGTCATATTCAGCACCCAGGATGAACTCGTGAGTGTTGTGGTCGATGAGCTTTTGCTTGTCGGCATACTTCTTGGAAGCCTTGTCGAAGAACTGGTGATAAGCTGCATCGATACGTACCTTTTCAATGGGGGAATACTCTACACCAAAAGCCAAGAGGGCAGGAACGTCCTCACGTACTTTTGCTCCGTCCTCGAACTGTCCAAGAATACCTGCAGCCTGGGCTTTCACCTCGTCGCTTGCGATGTCGATCTCACTCTTGTTCTTGAGGTTTATCTTGGTGGGTGCCTCATACTTCGCAGACACGTTCCAATGCTCATTAATCTTCCAGTCCATGCCAACGATGGGAGCAACGCCAAAACCAGTCTGGTCGCAGTTCAACTCGATGCCATAATTGTTGAGGGCTGCAATGCCATTCTCAATCTGGGCAGCGGGAAGGCTGTAGCTAATGGAGGGGTTGACAGCACCATTGTAATTACAGCTTGCATAGACGCCACGAAGGCCAAGGAAACCAGAGAGATTGTCGAGGAACTTGTAAGTTCCGCCCAACTGCAGACCGAAGTAGTAGGAGCGACCCTTCATGAAGCTGTTGATGGAATAGCCCCTGAACTGACCTGTTGCCGCCATCGTTTCTGCCTGAGCAGCTGGAATGCCCTGTGCGATGAGACCTTGTGTCAGAAGGGCCTGCAGGACTCCAGGTGTCTGCATCTTCTGCATGATCACTCCTGAATAGGCTGCCTCGAAGGAACCCAATCCCTTGTCGAACTCGCACTTGCCGCCGCCACCTGTGACAGCGAAGTGAGCTGAAAGGCTCCACTTTTCCTTATTGAAAGAAAGAGTGAAGGAGGGAACAACGGGAGCAATTGCCTCACCCTCGAAGCGATGCTTCTGGTCGCGATTCTCAGTATTGTACTGGAAGAGGGGGAAGGTGGTTTCGATGTTACGCTGCTGGAAAGCCGTCTGGCTGTTGAGGCTCAGGTGCCATCCCTCTGTGAGGAAAGCGCCGCCAGCAGGGTTGGTGTAAATGCTTGTCAAGTCAATCTTGCCTTCCTGAGCAAAGTTGCGCACGAAGGCTGCGTTCTGATTAGTGTTGGTCAAAAGACCGCCAGCAAAAACACTTGCTGCCACGAAAGAAAAGGCAGCTGCAAAAGTAATTCTCTTTTTCATCTTTATTATAAATTGAGATAACATCTTATTCAAAACGGGGGCAAAGGTAACAAATACGAATGAATTGTGCAAATTTACATCATAAAAATGCACAAAAATCACCCATTATGTGCAAAATCTCAACAAAAACTGATGATTATCGAACCAGCACTTTGCGGCTACGACCTCCCTGGCGTGCAATATAGACGCCTGGTCGAAGGCCCTCTCGAGTGGAACCCACAGGCGTTCCATCCAGCGTGAAGAAACGAACTGGTCCATCCGCAGTCTCGTCCAAGGGAACATCCTCGACAGGAGTGAGCGAGCCATGAAAGATGCGGTTCCAGGAAGCGACTCCGATAATACGCAGGTAAGGGGCGAAAACTGCATCCTCCTGATCCGTATCAGCTGCTTGCCAAACAAACCAGACAGGCTTGCGGCCATGTGGCTCTGATTCATCATCGCCAAAACGACGAAGACCAATTCGAAGTCCAAACTCTTGGCGGTTGTCGAACCAGTTGTGCCATTGCATGCCATCTATGCCCGTGAGTCGCTTTACCTTCTTCCACGCCCAACAGGCACCTGCAGCCTGATTGGTAAGCTGAGTGGCGGAATAGTCAGGCGAATTGGTTCCGTTCTCGCTCAGGAAGAGGATGCGCTTGGTCTCCCCACGATAGAGGTTCGCAGGAGTCAGAACCCATGCATTGACAACCTCGAGGTTCTTGAACGTGCAGTAAGGACTCGACATGGCATAGGTGCTGCTGGTATCGTCTTTCCAGAAGCAGGGTTTTGTCAGGTCCTGAGGATAGGGATGATAGGCAACACCCCACCAGAAATCGCCTTCACACACTGAATACTTGCGAGTAATCTCGAGCATGTTCTTACTGTTGTAGCCTGCTCCATCGCTGTTCTGAGTCCAACTGTGGGTGTAGGAGCCCAATACGGCAGCATTCTGGTCATATTGACGGACGATGTTATAGACAAGACGCATACTCTTGACATAGGTGTCGAGATAGATGTTAACAGGTTGGTCGCCCATGTTTGTCCACTCAGAACCCATATCCACCTCGTTGTGCATAATCCAGTGATTGATGCGTCCATAAGTGGCGCTCTTGTAGCGGTTTGCCAGGTAGTTGATGATGGCAGCATAGGTATTGACGCCCTCTGGAGTAGTCATGTTGGGCATCGTGTAGTAGCCTGCGCTGTATTCTGGATGGCAAAGTGCCTTGGTGGTCCAGGTGTCAGGACTGGTGGGAGTGAAGAGCAGGATGGCACTGGTGACTATTCCACGTTTGTAGCACTCCTTGAACGTGTTGTCGTAATTGGCGATGCTGCTCAAATTTATATAATAGGTCTTACCGCCAAATTTATATTCCTCCGCATTGCCAAACTGCCCTGGCGTCGTGCTGATGAGCTGATTGCAAACCACGTTGATAGTGACGCTTTGTATGCCCAAGTCATCCAGATCGCTCAGGAATGCGTTCATGAAGAAACCTCCCAACCCCTTCTTGCCTTTTAGCGGCATCTCGCGTGGGCTTGCCTTAGCCTTCACCTCGTCAGCATAGTGCGCATGAGAGGCCAAAACGGGTGTCTCCCCGCTGGCATCCACAATGGCCCACTTTGAGAGCAGGCGGTCATAGCGGAAACCACGTCGAGAGGCGTTACGCAGGACTTGAATGGAGAAATGCTCATCGGAAATGTCTTCTGACCATTCGAATTCTGTGTCCTCCGTCACATCTCCATAAGGAGTGATCTCCACCAGCTTGTACTGTCCCCCTGCGGGCACCGTCCCCTGAATGGTGATGGTAGAGCTTGACACGTCGACATTGTCGACACTGCAGGGATAACTCTTTTCTAAGTATTCTGCCAAGTGCAGATTGAGGTTCTGCTTGCGCAGGTATGCCGCACGGTCCTCATCCGTACCCGTAGAAATGATCACATTGCGGATAGAGATGGTCTTGCCGCTTTGGGTACCCAAATCAAAACGCATGTTCTGACCTGACTTGCCCCAACCGAAATCCACCTTGGAGGAATAGAGATTGACCTGATGTTCTTTCCATACAGAGGTAGCCTCGAGAGCACCAAAACTGCGAGCGCGCGACTCTGCATAATTGTTCCCAAAATAGATGCGGAAGTCATTGATTCCTGTCGGACTCAGGTACTCGAAGGAAAGCATGAACTCGTCATCAGCCAACGAACGGGTCAAGGCAGAAAGATAGACGTAAGGGTCAACGCCAGAGGTGGTAAACTTATAGGTACCAGTATTGGAATCGTAACTGTAGCTCATCTGATTGATTCCGCCGCGGTTAAAGGACAGGTTGATTGGATTCGCAACAGCCATGAGGGGAGCCGCAAGCATTATCAGCATCACTATTTTCAGAATTCTCTTCATCATATCATCTTTTTTCAATTTATGTCAGATTGACACATCTTCCGCCTAAAATCATTTCTCGACCACCAAACGGACGGGACCCAAAAGGCCACTGTCACGCAAGGGTGAATTGCCATTGGGACCTGCCAGAACCCACGTCTTGCGGTCAGTCTCTGGCTGACGCGCATCGTAAGACAGGCGGTTGAACCAAGTGCTGGTGACCTCGATGACGATTTGATTGTCGCCCTTCTGCAACGCGTCAGTGATGTCGCACTCAAAAGGCTGAGCCCACAGGGTTGCTATCTCCTGGCCATTGACATGAACCACAGCTATCTCTTCCACATTGCCCAAAGAAAGCATATAGCGGGCACGGCGAATCTTCTTCTCTACATGAAAATTGGTCTCATAGGTTGCAGTGCCGCTGAAAGCACGTCCTTCCTCTGAGAGGTCGAGGTCCTTCCAAGGCTTGAGAGTTTTCGTTTCGACTGGTCTCTCAATACCCCACCCCATAGGGAATGTCAGCTTCCAAGGTTCCGTAAGTTCACGTTCTTCCTGAACGATCCAATCGTGAACCTTCTGCTTCTTTCCATCGTGATTGAAGACAACAAACAGACACTCGCCACGCTCCAAGTCGAGAGAAAGGCGTGTACGACCGTTCTCTTCCTTGGAGGTAACAGGTTCCGCCGTTCCAAGGATGGGATTCCACACTTCCACACGACCTGTACAGCGGAAAGAAAGTTCGCCATGAAAATCCTTTTCCTCTTCAGGGCAGATGAAATACCAATCAGCTCCGCCTGTCTTGCGATGAAGCCATCGCGCTCCTGTCGCTTCCACATCAGGAGCCACACCAAGCTCCGCGAGAGCCTCTTCCAGACGTTTGCCTGAGATGACTTTCCCTTCGCCCGTATGCCCTCCCCACAAAGCGGAAACGGCAGCATGGAAACGTCGCTGCTGGCCCTCGTTGTCAGCCAACGTGGCTGGATTCAAAGGCGCATCGCCAACAAGAACACCACCCTCGCGAACCAAAGCAAGGAGGCGCTCGACCGTCTCAGGAAGCATACGCTCACAGTTCTTCATGTACATAACATCGTACTGGATGCCATCTGGAGTAACCCACTTGCCATCACGCACTTTCACGCGTGTCAGCAAGGCGTCTGTATTGCAATAGTCGAAGCGATAACCTGATGGGAAAGGCTGAAGTTGATCTGGTTTCTGCTGAATCTCATCGCCCAGGAACCAAAGGACACTGCTCACTGGCAATCCTCGCTCAAGCAGATAGGTGCAGCGGGCCAGATAAGTCGTGAAGGTTGGCATGTGACGCCACCAAGTCTGTTTCCTCAAGAAAGGAGTTCCTATACCACCGCCAAAGGTCGTGCCTGGACAATATTTGTCAGGGTCAGGGTTGTGGGTATAGGTATGGAATATCAGATGGGAAACGCCCTCCACCAGATTCTGGTTGGCAACCTCACGCAACATAGAGAGATGCTCATCCCAAGTGAGGACGAAACTGGTGAAAGACTCAGCCGACACACGAGGCTTTCCATAGAGATGGGCAGCCGAGGCAGTAGGATAAATAGGTTTGAAGTTGTGGTTCGCCAGGCAGTGATGGAAGGGCTGCCAAAACTCGCACATGGGGACATCAGCATTCTTGTAATACTCCATGCAGTCGGCGGGGAAGATGTCACCAGCAGCCGTCTCGTAAGAAGCAGTCAGACCGGCACGACGGGCATTTTCTGCCATGCGGCCATAGAAGTTGTTCACGAAGAGGTCATTCTGAGTCATACGCCAGTCGCACAGGAACTCGCTGGTGCGCTCATGGTCATCGATGACATAGCCAAACAAAGCAGGTATCCACGTCTTCAGCTCATATCCGCTGACGCGCTGAAACTCCTCTGGCATTCGGCGAGTCCATGTCTGAGACCTGCATTCCCAACTGTCCATCAGCATGTTGTGGAGCAATCCCTTCAGCGGACCTGCATTCAGGCGACCCACGTAACTGTTGAACTGGAAGTCGACATACTCTGTGTCAAACTTATTCACTTCCCATCCTGTGGCCTCTGCAGGGGCAGGACCGTTACGTTGGCCCGTATTGACATGACCTATTCTCAGGATGGTCCACTTGCCTGCAGGAGCGTCCCAAATCAACGTGTTGTCTGGAGAAAGTTGACGTGTCAAGTCGCGAATGTCAACACGTTGCACGAAGGCTGCCTTGCTTTGCTTGGGATGCTCTGCCTCACGATCGATGCTGCGCGAGGTCCAGCCAGCCTCTCCCTCCCAATTGTTCTTGCGGGCTGCAGAATAAAGCCTCAACGAAGAGACGTTCATGTCATGCTCATTGGTGATCTCCAGACGGAAACGTCGAGCCTTACACTCGTCCAGCGCGAAGGTCATTGTATAGTCAGTGTCCTGCCAATTGGCCATAGGCATGTCTGTTTCTAGAAGTTTCCTCATCCCATCTGCTGTCAGCGCCTCCATCTTGACGTGAATGGCAGGATCCACACCAAACTCGTGGTTGAACCTGTCGATGGGATTGAACTCCAGGCTCCTCACGACAGTTTCCTCAGGCAAAGTGATGTCGATGGTGTAAGGATGAGCTTTCGTGGTGGGTTTCAACTGGAAGCTCCCCTGCAAATTACCATTGAGACATTGCTCCCACTCCTTCTGGTGGTCGCTGGCAGTCACCTTTTCTGTGCGCAGGAAAGTACCTGTGTCGCCTTCTGGTGTGGGAAAGGCGAGGACCATCAAATCCTGATAGTCACGCCAGTCCTGCATCTCCTTGACAGGAAGATTCACTTTGACTTGCTTTCCTCCTTCTACATCCGTACGCGTATACGTCAGGTTCCGCATGGCCTGCTCAGGTTTGATCCAGGGACCTCCGCTCATGGCCCATCCTGGGCATGTCTGGATGGTGAATCGAAGTCCCAGTCGGTTGGCTTCCTCAGCTGTCTGTCTCACCAGCGATTCCCACTTGGGACTCAGGCACTCGATATGTTCTTCCGTGCCAGGCCAGTCAGCAGGATTGCCTTGCTGACCATGAAAGAACTGGACGCCAGCAAAACCAGCCTCAGCAATTGCTTTCAAGTCAGCCGTGATGCCTTTGCTGCCCACACTCCCATTCAAGAAATGGAACCACGTCTCTGGATAGTAACTCTTCGTGGGGCGCTCAAACATTTTCCTGTCCCACTCCCCAAAAGGCCTGCGCAACTCACCGCTGTCTGGGACAGCATTGACCACTTGAGCCCCAGCCCCCAAACTTATCGCTATCAGGGCAGATAAAAGAACTGACTTTTTCATGTATCTTGAATTATATGTATGATATCTTTTGGCTGATCAATGAAACACGTGGCACCTGCCTGCTCCAGCACACAACGGTCGCGAAAGCCCCAGAGGACGCTGATGCAGGGAAGACCTGAGTTGCGGGCCGTCTGGACATCGACTTCAGAATCCCCCACATAGACAGCCTCATCAGCACGCACGCCCAATTCCTTCAAGGCTTGGCTTACCATATCAGGGGCTGGCTTACGCTTCAGTTCAGGACGTTCACCAATGGCCACCTCGATCACATCTTCGAACCAGGTATGGTAGAGTTGGTCCACCCCTGCCTGCAGCTTGTTGCTCACCACAGCCATGCGTACTCCCATCTGATGAAGCGCCTGGAGAGTTTCCTGAATACCTGGATAAAGATGGGTGTGATCCTGGGAATGGTGCAGATAATAGGCACGGAATGCTGCGAAACACTCCTCGAAACGCGGGTTCGCATCACCTGAAGGGACAGCACGCCTCATCAGCATGCCTACCCCGTTACCCACGAACTGACGCACTTCGTCGAGTCGACGCTCAGGCATTCCACACGTCCTCAACGCATGATTCACGGCATCCGACAAGTCCTGCAACGTGTCCAGCAAAGTGCCATCAAGGTCCCAAATCACGGTTCCATATCTCATCTTTTTCGACTATTTTGCCTCAAATTTACACTTTTTTTATGACTTTCCCATCCAATCACACACAAAAACAGACAAAAAAGACGTAACTTTGGGAGCAAAACAACGTTTTATGAAGATGAAAAAGACCTATCTGATACTGGCTTTTATGGTATGCTGCCATTCCCAAGCACAAGTTTTCAACTCACCCGATGATCTTTGTACAACCCAAAAGGGTTGGGACATTTATACGGCAGGAACCTATCGCTATGGCCCTTCCTTCATGTATTATGAGGACGGAAAAATCGATGGATGGTTTGCTGCCAGCGGAGGGACGTATGGCAAGAGATACTATCGAGGCACCCAATCACCTGTTAGAATAGGGGACTACAACACGGTGGGGCAAGTCTTCACAGCCAACGAGGATTTCTATCGTGTCAGCATATGTTGCCCCACTTGGAACAGCAGCAATGAGACGGTAACCATTTCCGTTTATGCATGGGACCGCACCTATACACGAACCATCCGTTCCACCCCTCTTTACACGAAAAATATCAAGATGACGGACAACATGTGGATCGACGGCTTCTATAGCAATGAGGCAGAGACTGACACCTCTATCCGTTTCCCCGCCGGCCGATACCTGTGGGTACTCTCAAACCCCAGTTCCACGGCAGGCGTATGGCACTATTCAGAGAAAGCAAATGGGGTATCCACGATTGCATACGAGAACGACAACCAGATAAACGGCTCCTTCTATATGATTACTCAAGAGCCTGGAAGCAGCATATACTGGGACTGCCCCACTTATCAGCACAGCAATGATGGCGGAAAGACGTGGTCTACTGAGAGAATTGCCCTGTTGCCTACGCAAGGCTCACGCGATGAGCTATCGGCCTGCGACCCAGGGGTAATCCGCTTTGGTGGCTATTACTACTTAGGATACACCAGCACAGAGAACCAGGCAGGAGTGGACAATCATCTCTACATGGCTCGAAGCACCTCTCCCACAGGGCCGTGGGAGAAATGGAACGGTTCAGGATGGGGTGGAAGGAACCCTCAACCCATTGTCACTTATACTGACAACCACGAGAAATGGGGATGTGGAGAACCCAGCATGGTGGTTGTCGACAATGTCCTGTACCTCTATTACACCTGGGAAAACGGCATCGTCACCACCCGCCTCGCTACTGCCCCAGCCGACGATGAGAACTGGCCAGCATCCCTGAAATATGTGGGCACGGTAATCAACAAATCCAATTATTCCGCTTCTGACCATTGCGACATCAAATACATTGATGACATCCAGTGTTTCGTGGCGATGCATACCTCATCGAGAATGTCTACTTCGGCTTACATCAACGTATGGATTTCTCGCAATGGCAAGAACTTCACACATCTGGGCAAACTCAGCGGACCCACCCAGAAAGGACTCCACAACCTAGGACTTTCAGGCGATGAGATGGGACACATGCAACTGAGCAAGCCCCAGTTCGTGGCCTATGCTTACGGCCTCGATTCCTGGGGAAAATGGAACACCTACCTGCAGCCACTCGATTTCAGAGAGGAATTGATTACCCTGATTCGCAATGCCCAGATGGATCCCAACCTCGACGAAGAGGCCCGCTATAACCTGCAAGGCATCAGGATTCCCCACTCTGCTTCAGGCATCTATATCCAAGGAAGAAAAAAATACTTCAGACCCTAGCCAAGAAGCCACTTTTCAGGCAACTTCACTCCTCGAGACGCTCCCTTTTGGTTAAACTGTGTTAAACATGGGTACTATGTGATACAAAGTACCATAGTTTTGCATACATTTGCAGCAGCAAATCGATAAAACGAGAAAGCTATGAATGTAGAAAACACCAAATCACAAATGCGAAAGGGCATGCTCGAGTATTGCATCCTGCTGTTGCTCAACAAGCGTGCCTGCTATGCCAACGACATCATCTCCAAGCTGAAAGCCGCGGAAATGATTGTCGTCGAGGGAACCCTCTATCCGCTACTCACTCGTCTCAAGAACGACAATCTTCTCAAGTACGAATGGCAAGAGAGCACCCAAGGACCTCCACGCAAATATTACGCCCTCACAACTGATGGCGAGGAAGCTCTGAGACAATTGGACAACAGCTGGAACGAGATAGCTAAAACAGTAACCATCCTTCAAACAAAAAGATTAGAAATACAATGAAAAAGAATATCACCATCAATCTCTTTGGTACCCTCTACAACATCGACGAGGATGCATATCAGTTGCTCGACAACTATCTGCAGAGCATGAAGAACTATTTCAGTCGCCAGCTCAATGGCGACGAGATAGCTGACGACATCGAGCATCGTGTGGCTGAGCTCCTGTGGGAATACAAGGAGAAGGGTATCGAAGCTGTCAGCATAGACATCATCAAGGAGATTATCGGCAAGATAGGTAATCCCTCAGAGATCGACACGAACAATGGCAACGAGCAACCTGACCAGCAGAGCCAATCTTTTGCCAGCGAAGAGCAGGGTGCTGGTAGCGGGCAGAGAAGTAACTCAGGCCAATCCGCAGGGGAAGCCTTCCAGAACTTTGCCCACGAGGCAGGCCGCAGCGCCAACAACGCGTTCCACAAAGCCGCCAATCACTTCTCTGGCCGGCATCTCTATCGCGACCCCAACGACAAATTGCTGGGAGGCGTCTGCTCAGGAATCGCCAATTACCTGGGCATCTGCGATCCCATCTGGATACGTCTGGCGTTCATCCTGCTGGCTCTCTTCTCGCGCCTGCTCATGCTCCCCATTTACCTGATTCTGTGGATTGTGGTCCCTCTGGCCCAAACCCCAGAGGATCGATTGCGCATGAAGGGCGAGAAAGTGAATCCTGACACGCTCAACGCGCAAGTCATCAGCGAGAGTGAGCAGCAAGAAAAGGGGACATACAATCCCAGCACAGCAAGCCACAGCGGCTGCCTGCGAATCATCTTTGGATGCATTCTCGCCTTCCTGCTCCTGCCCCTGATTGCCCTTCTGTTTTTCATCATCTTCGCCTTCGTGGCAGTCTTGGGAATGAGCTTAGGATTGATAGGAAACCTCCCTGGCTTCTTTGGGTTCACGTCTACAAGCCTAGGCGAATTCTTTTCCAACTTAGCCAGTATTTTTGCTGGTCACGAATGGTTCATTTGGATAGGCCTGCTGTTTGCAGTATACGCCATTTACGTCCCTGTCTACTTCATCGTTCGCGCCATCCGCAGCGGCGACAGGCCACTCTCCAGCACTCAAATCGTTTCCTACATCATCAGCTGGCTCTTCGCCCTCGTTGTCACAGTCTTCGTCTGCTTCTACGGATGGAACAGCCAGAAGAACTCCCACAATGGATACTATCATCCCACAAGCATCGAGCAACCCACTCATTATGAGCCCAATTACAACATAGGAGAACTGTAGGAAACAAGCGACACGTCGAAACCAGAAAGACAACGTGTTGAAATGGCAAAGACAACGTGTTGAAACCGCCAACTCAACACGTTGTCTTTTTCCCTTCGACCAGTGGCGTCTGGAAAACTTTCTCAAACAGGTCTGGGAGGAAAGCAAACTGACACAGGAAAGGCCGCTCTCGTGAACGGCCTTTCTGCATTTTCCACATTAAAAGAGAAGAGGGCAAACTATAAGGCTCGCCCTACTGAAGCCACTTATTTCTTGGCTGCCTTCTTGGCTGCCTTAGCCTTCTCCTTGTCGTATTTCTCCCAGAGTTTTTTCTTGACGACAAGAGCCTTCTGAGCCTCTGTGCTGGCTTTGGCTGCTGCCTCAGCTTCAGCCTCATCTGCAGGGCTGGCATAAGCATGGCGATAGCCTTGCTGCTTGTCCCAATATCCACGAGTGAAATCAGGGAAGGCTACGCTTGCACAATTGTTGTCCATACTGAGAGCTCCCAGCTCAGCAAGCGAGCACCATTCTGCCAGATCGTAAACATCCATATCGAGTGGCAAGCCATTCTGGAGACAGTAAACAAGGCGGCTGTCCATGATGAAGTCCATACCTCCATGTCCCATCTCGCGGCCTAACTCGCCGTATTTGGCAAGAATGGGGTGATAAAACTTTTTGACCAAAGCGTCGTACTCAGATTGAGGAAGGAAGGAATGAGTCGTCAGATTGTCCAACTGAGGTTTCACTCCGCTGGCAGAAAGCTGAGCCTTGTCCAAAGCGATGCGAGGCTCTGGATACTTGGTTGCATAGCCTTTCGTACCCGTCAGTTTGAACAAGCGGTTGTAGGGCTGGGGAGTCATGACGTTGTGCTGAATCTCGACCACTTTTCCCTGGGCAGTACGCATGAGAGTAGTCGTCTGGTCACCATTGCGGAAATTTTTACATTCTTTGCCTGTCTTTTTCTTCATGTAGTCAGCACCAATGAAGCTCTTGGTATCCATCGCAACCAATGTGGTGAAACGGTCGCCACGATGGATGTTCATACACTGGGCAACAGGGCCCAATCCATGCGTGGCATACACGTCGCCACGATTTTCCGCATTGTACTTCATGCGCCATCCCAACTTCTCAGGATCCGTCCCATCAGGATTCTTCCAGTATGCTTCCCAGAAGTCCGACAGGTTGTGGATGTAAGCGCCTTCCGCACGGATGACCTCGCCAAAGACTCCATTCTGAGCCATATTCAGGGCATTCATCTCGTAATAATCATAGCAGCAGTTCTCGAGAATCATGCAATGCTTGCGAGTCTTCTCTGACAGGTCAATCAGTTCCCAGCATTGCTCCAAGTTCATGGCAGATGGAACCTCGATGGCCGTATGCTTGCCATTCTCGAGGGCACACTTTGCAACAGGGAAATGATGGTCCCAATCCGTGGCGACATACACCAGGTCGATGTCAGATCGCTGGCAGAGCTCGACGTAGCCTTTCTCACCACTATAGATGGCTGCCGGGGCAAGCCCCTGGTCACGCAAATATTTTTGACAAGCTTCAGCACGTTCCGCCTCGTAATCACAAAGGGCAACCACTTGCACACCAGGAATGTGGGCAAAACGATTGACTGCACCAGGGCCACGCATTCCCAAACCCACGAAGCCGACACGAACAGTAGGCAGCTTGGGGGCTGTCAGGCCCAGCACATTCTGCTGACCAGCAGGACGCTTGGGAGTGTCCAGTACGATAGTTCCCTTGTCCCAATGCCACTTGGTGGTTGGGCTAAGACTTTGAGCCACGGCCACGACATTCATGCAAAGCATCAGAGCGGTGGCAGATAAGATGTTTTTTAGTCGCATAAGAAATAGTTTTAATTGAAATGTGCCACAAAGATAATGCAAGTCTTGCAGATAAAGAACACAAAGAATGTGAATAAACCTTAAATCAGATTCAAGTAGTCCATCCGCAGAAGGGAAAATCATATTAAATAATGTATCTTTGTACGTTAAAAGTAAAGCAGGTCACCATGCTGGAAGGAAACAAGACCCCTTTGTTGGGCATGACATTGGATGAATTGAGGAAGGCAGCCACAGAAGTTGGCTTGCCTGCCTTCACTGGTTCCCAACTGGCAGACTGGATCTACAGGCACCAGGCGGACAGCATGGAAGAAATGACCAATATCTCGAAGAAGAGCCTCTCCAAGCTGCAGGAACGATTCACGCTGGGGAAGACGCCCCACTCGCTGGCACAACGCAGCAAGGACGGCACAGTGAAATACCTGTTCCCCACCCTGGACGGCCAACGGGTGGAATCGGTCTACATCCCTGATGGCGACAGAGGAACTCTTTGCGTGAGCTGTCAGGTGGGATGCCGCATGGGATGCCGCTTCTGCATGACAGGACGGCAGGGATTCCAAGGGAATCTGACTGCCACAGACATCCTGAACCAGATCTACTCGTTGCCAGAGTGGGACAGCCTGACGAACGTGGTCTTTATGGGTCAGGGCGAACCTCTCGACAACCTGGACGCTGTCATGAGAGCCACCCAGCTGCTCATGGCGGACTATGGGCTGGCGTGGAGCCCCAAACGGATAACTGTCTCCACAGTAGGCATAAGGAAGAACCTGTCGCGTTTCCTGGAGGAAAGCCCCTGCCACCTTGCCATCAGCCTCCACAATCCCTTCCCTGAGCAACGGTTGGAAATGATGCCTGCTGAGAATGGCTACAGCCTGCGGGAATTCATCCCCTTGCTCAAGCAGCAAGACTGGTCCCACCAACGAAGGCTGAGCTTCGAGTACATTGTCTTCGAAGGGCTGAATGACACGGAAGCCCATGCCAAAGAACTGGTCAGGCTGCTCGCTCCCGTGGAATGCAGAGTGAACCTGATACGCTTTCACCAGATTCCAGACACTCCCTATCACGGGACTTCTGAAAGCAAAATGGTCTGGCTGCGCGACTATCTGACCCACCATGGGGTAACGACGACCATTCGAGCCAGTCGAGGCGAAGACATCTTTGCCGCATGCGGAATGCTCAACACAGCAGAAAAGAAGAAACAAAATACAGCATTGGTATGAAAAAGACAATCCCTATCCTGATCATCCTTGCAACAATGATCCTATCCGGCTGCAAGAAGGGAATGATATTCCCCATCGCCAGCGGTCGACCTTATGAGGTACTGGTGGTGATGGACACAAAGACTTGGGAGGCACCCACAGGAAGGGCACTCTTCAACGTTCTGGACACAGACGTTCCAGGATTGCCCCAAAGCGAGCGCTCGTTCCACATCTCTCAGATTGAGCCTCAACACTTCAGCGCCAACCTGAACATCTTCAGGAATATCATCCAAGTGAACATCGATGGCAAGCAGTTCACCCAGACACGAATGAAATTCATGCGCGACAAGTATGCCATGGATCAAATCGTGCTGACCATCAACAGTCCTTCCGACAAAGACTTCCAAGATTTCTGCAAGGCTCACAGTCAGGACATCGTCGATTTCCTGACCAAAATGGAAATGAACCGTCTGGTGAAGGAACTGGAAAAGGAATACTCGAAATGCACATACGATCTGGCATGGGAAATCTTCAACTGCAGGATTCATGTGCCCAAAGAACTGGCCAGCTACAAGAAAGGAGAGAATTTCCTGTGGACAAGCAACAACACAGCAACGGGCATGGAGAACATCTGCATGTACAGCTACCCCTACGAAGGCCCAGAAACCTTCAACAAGGAATACATCCTGCACAAGCGAGACAGCGTGATGGAAAAGAATCTGCCAGGCGAAAAGCCAGGCATGTACATGCAGACCGACACCCTGTGCACCATGATAAAACCCATCGTGGTTCATGGCATGTATGCGATGGAGACTCGAGGCCTCTGGATCATGAAAGATGACTGCATGGGTGGACCTTTCGTGAGCCACAGCCGCGTGGATACGGAGGCAAACAAAGTCCTCGTCGTAGAAGGATTCGTCTATGCGCCAGAGAAGATGAAACGAGGCCTGATGCGACGTTTGGAAGGCTCCCTCTACACCCTGATGCTGCCTGAGGAGCAAGACAACATGTCGATAGTAATCACACCTGGCATCGACGAAGAAGTCAACCCTGCCCCTCACAAGAGATGAGAGAAAAGACAAGAAACGACAAGAAACGACACAAATACAAGAAAAAAACATACGAATGGAGAAACAGAAAATAGGAATCACACACGGCGACACAAATGGCGTGGGCTATGAAGTGATCCTGAAAGCCTTTGAGGATCCCACCATGCTGGAACTCTGCACACCCATCGTGTATGGAAATTCCAAGATAGCGGCCTACCATAGGAAGGCGATGGAACTGACAACCAACTACAGGACCATCCAGAGAGCAGACGAAGCGATGCACGATAAGCTGAACCTGATGGAATGCATCAACGAGGAAGTTAAAATAGATTTGGGTCAAGAGACTCCTGAGAGCATCCTTTCCGCCAAAAAGAGTCTCGACGCAGGAATTGAAGACCTGGCAAAAGGGAAAATCGACGCATTGGTGGTGAATCCCCTTAACCCAGAGAAATCCTTGGGAACAAACAGCCAAACGGAATACATCCTGTCCAAGATAGGACGAGAAGGAACACCTCTCACCATCTTGTTGAACGAGGACCTACGCATCGCTCTGGCAACCACCCATCTACCTATCAGCGAGGTGGCCGGCAAGATTACAAAGGAACTGATACTGGAGCGAATCCGCCAACTGAACATGAGTCTGAAACGCGATTTCAGGTTCACTCAGCCACGCATTGCCGTACTGGCTCTGAATCCCCAACCCAACGAGGAAGAAGAGAATGCCATAAAGCCTGCCCTGGAGGATGCCAACACAGAACGGATCAATGCATACGGCCCCTTCAATGCTGACGAATTCTTTGGCGAGGGCGCCTATCGCTATTATGATGCTGTCTTAGCAATGTATGACGAACAAGGCAAGACTCCATTTAAGGTTGTCTCGAAAGACGAAGGCGTCATCTATGTCGCCAACCTCCCCTATATCTGCACGTGCCCAAGCCAAAACTTACAATACGGTATCGCAGGGAAGGGTGTGGCTGATGTCCTCTCTTTTAACCATGCTATCTTCTCAGCGATAGACATTCACAGGAACCGTGCTTTTTATGACCAATCTCACGAGAATCCCCTACCCAAACTCTATCAAGACAAACGGGAAGAGCCAAAGAAAAGCATTTTCAATGTAGAATAAGGAATAAAGGCAACAAACAAACCAGTTGTTTTGCCAAGGAAAAGAAACAATGAAGAAGTTTGACTTACAGGAGATCAAAAACCGATATGGCATCGTGGGCCGTGATGAAGGACTGAATACAGCCATAAGCACTGCCATACAGGTTGCCAGCACCAATCTCTCTGTCCTCATCCAAGGTGAGAGTGGTGTCGGCAAGGAAGCCATTCCACGTATCATCCATGACAACAGCCAAAGAAGAAGCAAGAAATACTTAGCCATCAACTGTGGATCTATCCCTGAGGGAACCATCGACAGCGAACTTTTCGGACATGAGAAAGGCGCTTATACGGGTGCCATAGGAGAGCGAGAGGGATACTTTGGCGCAGCAAATGGCGGCACCCTCTTCCTGGATGAGGTGGGAGAACTGCCATTGAGCACGCAAGCGCGTTTGCTTCGCGTATTGGAGTCAGGAGAATACATTCGAGTGGGAAGCAATGAGCCAAGGAAAACGGATGTCAGAATCGTGGCGGCCACCAATGTGGACATTCCTATCGCCATTCGAGAAGGACGTTTCCGCGAAGATCTCTATTATCGTTTGTGCACCATCAACATCAAAATGCCACCCTTGAGAGAACGAGGAGGAGACTCCGTGTTGATTTTCAAGAAATTCGCGCTGGATACTGCCGCTGAATACCACATGCTGGAGCCCATACGATTAACACCAGAGGGTGAAGAGGTCGTGAGGAGTTACAAATGGCCAGGCAATATCCGCCAACTCAAGAATATTGTGGAGCAGATGAGCATACTCTGTCAAGATCGTGCCATAACCCCTGCAGATCTAGAAAAATATGGAGTAGTACCCAATTTGGATGAGACAACCGGCATCAGCCGATTCTATGGGTCAGATTACCGTCGAGGTGCAAATTTCGAAAGCAATCTACAGTTCTTCATTCAGTCTGTGGTAGAGCTGAGAAAAGAAGTGGAGGAATTAAAGACTCGCCTGAATGCTGCCAAGATGGAGCTGCCCAAGACAGTCACTACCATCCAGCCAATCTCAAATTCCATGTCCGATAGGCCACAAGTGGAAACTGCACAGGAATATCATGTTGTAATCCCTCAGGATGCCACCAAGAATGCCCATGTCCCTATGGCAGAGGAGATAACGGCTGAAGAGGCAGAAGAAGTGGAAGACGAGAACCTGAACATCTTCGACATGGAGAAGCGTAACATCATCAAAGCTCTCGAGCGCAATCGATACCGCAGGAAACTGGCTGCCAAAGAACTAGGAATCAGCGAGAGGACCCTATACAGAAAAATCAGGGATTATGGAATTGAAGACTAAACATAAGCGTCTCCTCGTGGGATGGATGTTTTGTTGCAGCATCCTCCTGACGGCATGCTCCATCAGTTATAGATTCAATGGAGCAAGCATCGACTATGAGAAGACCAAAACCATCCAGATAGACAATTTCCCCATCCGAAGTGCTTACGTTTGGGCTCCCATGCAAAGCATCTTCCAGAACAAGTTGACAGACATATTTGCCTCACAAACAAAGCTTAAACAAGTAAAAAGGAACGGAGACCTGCAGCTTGCTGGAGAAATCACAGGCTTCGACCAATACAACAAAGGAATCTCCAGCAGTGGTTACAGTAGTCAAGTACAATTGAAAATGACAGTGAACGTTCGTTTTGTGAACAACAAGAAGCATACGGAAGACTTCGAAAGGCAATTCACCGCCACCGCTGATTACGACGCCACCCAACAGTTGACAAGCGTTCAAGAGGAATTGGTAACTCAGATGACAAAAGACATTACTGACCAAATCTTCAATGCCACTGTAGCAAACTGGTAAAGGAAAACAAACGAATTATGCAGAGACACCTGATAGACTACATCCGCAGACCTGATTATCTGGATCTTCAGGCAATGGCACAACTGAGAGAACTTGTAGAGAAATATCCCTATTTCCATGCTGCACGTATCCTGCTGCTCAGAGCTCTGTACCAGCTGCATGACCCATCCTTTGACTTAGAACTGAAAAAAACAGCCATTCTGATTCCTAACAGAGATACACTCTTTTTCCTCTTTGAAGAAAAGAAATACCAACCTCAAAAGAATGCCCTCAGGTCTCTTGCAGATAAAGAACGCGAAAATGAGGGACAAGACAGAACAGGAAGTCTCATTGATGATTTCTTGGGAACACTTCCTGAAGAAAAGCCTAGCAAAAGGAACCATCCTATAGAACCTACCGTAGATTATCTGGGATACCTGATGCAAACCATGCAGCAAACACCTCAGGAGGATTCAACCATGAATGGGGGAAATCTCATCGATGAATTCCTGAATAACGAGAAGGGAAAAATTGTGCTCAAGGATGAAACCAAGGAACCTCTGCAAAAACCAAAAGTAATGGAGGAAAATGATGCAGATAATGAATTTTTCACTGAAACTTTGGCTCAAATTTACATAAAACAAGGCAAATTTGAGCAGGCGATTGAAATTATCAAGCGATTATCCTTGAAATATCCAAAAAAAAATCGTTACTTTGCAGACCAAATCCGATTTATGGAGAAAATTATCATTAATAACAAGAACAAATAAAACTATAAAAATGTACACTTCAATCGTAATTCTAGTAGTCCTGGTATCTGTCCTAATGTGCCTAATTGTACTTATCCAAGAGTCAAAAGGTGGAGGTCTGGCAGCAGACTATTCAAACAACAATCAGATTTTGGGAGCTCCTAAAACAACCAACTTCATCGAGAAGTTCACTTGGGGTCTGGCTATCGCAATGGTCTTCCTGAGTGTAATCAGCGTTGCTTTCTTGCCTAAGGTTGGCAGCAATGGTTCTGTCATCATGCAACAGGCAACTGAGCAGAAGGCTATCAATCCAAACAACATGCCTGGCATGACCCAGCCTTCAGCAACTGAGAATGCTCCTGCTACGGATGCGCAGGAAGCACCTGCCCCTGAGGCAACTCCAGCTGAATAAGAGACTTACATCTGAGTATGGACTGCGTACTGATTGCAGATAGCGGTTCTACCAAAACGGATTGGATCTTAGTATCCAAAGAGAATGGTACAAAAGAGATTCACAGCACAGGCATCAATCCTGTGCGCGATTCTCGAGGTACCATTCTGAGTATATTAGAGGATGAGCTCAAACCACAAATCCCTCATACTCCCAACATAAGAGAGATACATTTCTATGGGGCAGGCTGCACCCCCCCCTTCTGCAAAACTGTAGAAGAATGCCTCTTAGAAACATTTCCACAAGTGGGAATCTCTGTTGATAGCGACCTGCTTGGAGCAGCCAGAGCATTATGTGGCCACAACCAAGGGATTGCATGCATCCTAGGGACGGGATCCAACAGTTGCCTCTACGATGGAGAGAAGATCGTAAGTAACGTATCTCCTCTTGGATTCATTCTGGGAGACGAAGGAAGTGGAGCTGTATTGGGGAGAACCTTAGTGGGTGACATCTTGAAAGGAATGCTAGGAGACTCAATACGTGAAGAATTCTTACAGGAATACGAACTCACACCCTCTCTTATTATAGATAAGGTATATAGAGGAACTCAACCAAACAGATTCCTCGCTTCACTTGTTCCTTTCATTGAGAAACACAGGAATATGAGTGGTATCCACAATCTGCTGATTTCATCTTTCCGAAGTTTCCTTTCTCGTAATATTGCTCAATATGGTCGACCTGATTTGCCTCTGAACTTTGTGGGAAGCATCGCGCATATCTATGAAGAAGAATTGCAGGAATCTATCAGGTTAGAAGGAATGATTATGGGAAAGATTCTGCAAAAACCAATTGCAGAGATAGCAAATTTCCATATAAAATCCAGAAAAAAGTAGACAAAAAGGAAGAAAAGTCAAAATATGTTATAAAACATAGGAAAATATTTGTTCCATGTAATAAAACATCTTAAATTTGCACTCGTTATCCTGAAAACAATCTTTTTACCTTAAACAAAAAACTAATACCTAAAAGAAATTGAATAAGGGACGCTGGGAAGCGTTCCCTTATTCGTTTTGCAGAGTTGCATTTATTTTCTCGATGTAATCAAGAATATCCTCCTTGCCCAATTTGCTCTCAGCACTTGTAATAAAATAAGGAGGAAGCACTTCCCATTGTTCCTCCAGCACCTGCAGATATCTCTTAACATTAAGATTCAATGAACTGCGGGATAGTTTATCTGCTTTAGTGAAGACAATGCTGAAGGGGATTTCATTATTTCCCAAGAATTCTATGAAATCCAAATCATTCTTCTGCGGTTTATGACGAGAATCAACAAGCAGAAAAAGATTCGCCATCTGCTCACGCATAAGAATATAGCCAGTAATCATCTTTCTCAAATTCTCTGTTTCCGTCTTACTCCTGCGAGCAAAACCATAGCCGGGAAGATCCACCAAATACCATTGTTTGTTAACCAAGAAGTGATTGATGAGCAAGGTCTTTCCTGGAGTAGCACTAGTCTTTGCCAGTTTAGAATGATTTGTCAACATGTTTATCAGACTGGATTTCCCAACATTACTCCTCCCAATAAAAGCATACTCAGGAAAAGAGGATTGAGGGCACTGATCCACACGGGCACTACTGATGACAAATTCAGCCGTTTTTATTTGCATAATGATAAAATGTTAATTTAGAAAGAGTAGTTCATACTAATACTCAAAGACTCCCTCATCATCAAATAGTTTCCATGATCATTCTTGTAATTTCGGTTACTATCGTCGAATTTGGGGAAGACATACAAGTTAGCACTCATATATTTGTTGACAGAAAAAGCAAAAGTGTTTTCCCATTGGATATTAGTATAATGCAAATTGCTAGCCCAAAATATTTTACTAGTCCACGTCACCTGGTTACAAATCCTCCAAGTAGTCTGCAAGGTTGCGGTAGGACCAAACTTGTGATAAGAATGATGACCTGGACGCACACTGTACCTTTGCACTAAACTCTCACGCTGAACATAACGTAACTGATAGGCCAAAGGAGACAAGTTGACAGCGCCACTGTATCTTTTCTTCTTCCCCCAATTGAAGGAATAGCCAATACCTGGTCCGACGGTCACATCCAATGGGGAAAGGACATCTGTGATTACATTCATCGAGTTTGCTGCATAGGCAGGAACAATAGAGGTAGACATGCGCACCTGCATCGTATACCTCAGTGTTTTTACAATGGAATAACCTACATTGGTCGTATACGTAACTGCATTGGTATTTGGTTGGAATACACGACGTTTATCATTCTTATTGGTACGAAAACCCAAACGTGCATCTAGATTGTTGGTCCATATAATTTTCTTTTTATTGTCATAATTGAGATTCAGCGACAATACACTTGTTCCAGAGATATGATTATCAACTCCCTGAAACCAATGGTCTGTTGCATAGTTTTGAGTGAACTGCATGGAGGCACTTCCAGAGAACCTGAAAAAATTGGGGCGACGTGTTATAACCGTCACCATTTCATCCACATCAGCACTTAAATTTGGTTCAATTACCTTTTCTGAAAGGTTATTACTTGTCTGAATGGCTGTTGTGGTAATATCTTCACGAATTGTGCCTTGACCTTTAATCTGACCTTCTGTTTGACTGACCAACCAAGGATTTGCAGTATACAGACGAGCCAACGAATGGTTTACAGCTCGATATAGTTTTGTTCGTTCGCTAATATGTGCAGTATCTTCAAGAGCAAAGAACTGGTGAATAGAAGATGTATAAAAAGTCCCAGGAACCATCAGACGGTAAAAATACGCATCTGGAGCAGGAGTCACATTCAAAGCATCCAGAGAATCACGCAACACCGCCAAAGAGTCCAAAGCACGACTATATTTTTTCAACAATGCAGACGTATCAACAGGTGCTATATCATTCTGTACAACTCCAGCCTTATTTTGCGACATCATAGATGTTGACATCCATAAAAAGAAAGCAAACAGTAAGGTGTGGCGTAACTTCATATTATCTAATTTTCAGCAAAGATAGACATTTTTCAGGGCAAAAAACACAAAGTCTATAAAGTTTTTTTGTATTTTTGCATTTTAATATGGGAATTATATAATTTTATCTGCATAATCATGGCAAAAAACGAATGCATATCCACAATTGCAGAATACGTTTCTTCGTAGTCTTCACAGAGAAAGACGCTGATGGCCCTCATCATGTAACCTCACAATGTGACAGAAAACAGAAGCCCCTAATTTAAGGAATATAGTTAATAAAACATAGAGAATAAAACAAATAATAGAATATGGACAAAAATACAGTAACAGGTTTTCTTCTTATTATCTTAGTAATCATAGGATTCAGTTGGTACAGTCGCCCCTCTCAAGAGGAACTGCAACAAATGGCAAAGCAGGATAGTATCGCTGCTGTCGAAATGCGAAAAGCAGAATTAAAAAGTCAAGAGGAAGAGATACAAGTTGAAAAGGAAAGGATTGAACAGGCTACAGACAGCTCAGCACTCTTCTTCTCACAAAGAAGCGGATCAGGACAAGATGTTGTTTTGCAAAACAGCAAAGTAAAAGTAGCGATCTCCACTCAGGGGGGAACTATACAAAGCGCACAAATCAAAGGATACAAGAGCCGCAACCACGAGGGAGACGTCATCCTGATGAACCGCAAGGATGCACAGATGGCATTCTCCTTCGAGGGAAAGCAGGAGAACATCGTTACCTCCGATTACTTTTTCAGACCTGAGAATCAGACAGACAGCAGCGTTACCATGATGCTGGACCAACCCGGCAAGTATATCGCTATCTCCTACAGACTAAGGCCCAATACTTACATGGTTGATATCCATATTACAACCGGTGGCATGAGCGGGTTATTCTCACCCAGCATGAAGACGATGAACGTAAGCTGGACCGACCGTATCATGCAGCAGGAGAAAGGATACGACTTCGAGAATCGGTACAGCAGTCTGACGTATAAGCGTACAGGTAAAGGCACTAAAAACCTGAGCGAGACTCGCAATGACACGAAAACTCCTGAGCAACCGCTGGATTGGGTAGCATTCAAGAACCAGTTCTTCAGTGCTGTGCTCATTGCACCACAGGACTTCACGGATGCACAGCTCTCGAGCACGCAGGAAGAGGATAAGAAGAGCGGTTTCCTGAAAACCTACGAAGCAGACCTGAAGACCTTCTTTGACCCATCTGGTGCACAGCCTACACACCTGCAGATGTATCTTGGTCCCAACGATTTCCACATGCTTAAGGACCACAACAAACAAAGCCTGGCCGACAAGGACCTCGAGCTGGAAGATCTTGTATATCTGGGATGGCCTATCGTGCGTTGGATAAACAGATGGTTCATCATCTACCTCTTCGACTGGCTCAAAGGTTTCGGCTTGCACATGGGGCTGGTGCTTCTACTCCTTACAGTTATTGTGAAGGCCCTGGTATATCCAACCACGAAGAAGAGCTTCATGAGCAGTGCCAAGATGCGCGTCCTGAAACCCCAGATTGACGAACTCAGCAAGAAATATCCCAAGCAAGAGGATGCCATGAAGAAACAGCAAGAAATGATGCAGATATACAGCCAGTATGGAGTTAGTCCTATGGGCGGCTGTCTACCAATGCTCATCCAGACACCAATCTGGATTGCTCTTTTCAACTTCGTCCCCAATGCCATTGAGTTGCGCGGCCAAAGTTTCCTTTGGGCTGACGATTTAAGCGCCTACGATGACGTGATACGATGGGGCAAGGATATATGGCTCATTGGTAACCACCTGAGCATCTTCTGCATCCTCTTCAGCCTTACAAACATCGTAAACACTTGGATCAGTATGCGCCAGCAACAGAATCAATTCTCTGGCGAACAGGCTCAACAGATGAAAATGATGCAGTACATGATGTACTTCATGCCAATCATGTTCTTCTTTGTCTTCAACAACTACAGCTCAGGCCTGAGCTACTATTATTTCCTTTCCGGTCTTTTAAACATCTTAATGATGTGGTACCTGCGTCGTTCCACTGACGACAAAAAATTGCTGGAACGTCTAGAGGCATATAAGGCTCAGCATAAGAATAATCCCAAGAAAGTATCTGGCATGGCGGCACGACTGGAAGCCTTGCAGAAACAAGCACAGATGATGGAAGAACAACGTCGCAAACAGAAATAAGTAAGAAAAAAGAGAGATGAATCTAAGGTCTAGAATTCTTTGTACCACTGCACTCATGGCTACATTGACAGTGATTCCTTCTTGCACTGAGAAAACTGAAGAAGGTCCCTTCATTGGACGCAACGAAATCACTCTACAGAGCGACACGCTAACTCCCGAAGCTTTGTGGGCAATGGGACGTATTGGCACCTATTCTGCCTCACCTGATGGCAGACGAGTTGTTTATCAGGTAACCTACTACAGCGTAGCAGAGAATCGTAGTCACGCTGTACTCTACATGATAAATGCAGATGGCTCAGAACAAAAAATGCTTACTACTACCACAAAAAACGAGAGTGACCCTGCATGGCTCAGTAATGAAAGAATTGCCTTCCTGACCGACGGAGAGGTATGGAGCATGGACACCAACGGTAAAGGTCGCAAACAGCTGACCCAGACCGACGGTTCTGTAGATGGATTCCTCTTCTCGCCTGATGGTAAGAAAGTCATTCTCATCAAGAGCGTGCCTTATCACGACATCATTCACGAACGTCCTGCTGACCTTCCAAAGAGCACGGGCCGCGTGATTACCGACCTGATGTACCGCCATTGGGATCATTATGTGGAAAGTATCCCCCATCCCTTTGTTTTCGACCTTGCCAGTGGCGAGGAGTTCGATATCCTTGAAGGAGAACCCTACGAATGCCCCATGGAACCCTTTGGCGGCATTGAGCAACTGGCTTGGAGCCCTGACTCGAAGTTCATCGCCTTTACCTGCCGCTGCAAGACCGGCTTGGAGTACAGTATCTCGACAGACAGCGACATCTTCCTCTATGAAGTTGAGGCTCGCGACCTCAACTTTATTGAGCACACGCAGAACCTTTGCAAACCATTCCAGGAGTTTGGCATCCAGCCTTGTGACGCAATGGCTTATCATGGCGACGGCAAGCAGTTGAACCCCACCAAGACACTTAAAGACCAAGCTATCAACGAGAAGCAGAAGCACGAGAACGTAGGCTATGACCTAAATCCGAAGTTCTCGCCCGACGGACGCTATGTAGCATGGCTTTCTATGGAGCGCGACGGCTATGAGGCTGACCGCCAGCGCCTGTGCATTTATGACTTGAGCCAGATGTCGAAGGAACCAACTGCCGACTCAAAGGCATACGTCACAGAGTCGTTCGACTCGAATGTTGATGACTTCTGTTGGGCACCAGACTCGCGCACTTTATATTTCATAGGTGTTTGGCACGCTACTGTTAATCTCTATCGGACAAACATAGAAGGAGAAGTGACACGCCTCTCTGAATGCCTAGCAGATTTTGGTTCCTTGCAAATGCTCAACGAGAAACAGCTCTTGATGGAACGACATGACATGATGCATCCCGCTGACCTATATACCGTTACTCCTGGCAATGATGCAACTTCTACAACGATGACTCAACTTACCAACGAAAACGAAAATATCCTATCCCAACTGGCTCCCGCATCATGTGAGGCACGTTGGGTGAAGACAACTGACGGACAGGACATGCTCTATTGGGTCATATTGCCTCCACATTTCGACAAAAACAAGAAATACCCCACCCTTCTTTTCTGCGAAGGTGGTCCCCAAAGTCCTGTAAGCCAATTCTGGAGCTACCGATGGAACTTCTTCATCATGGCATCGCAAGGGTATGTCATCATTGCACCCAACCGACGTGGTCTGCCAGGCTTCGGACAGGAATGGCTTGAGGAAATCAGTGGCGACTGGACGGGCCAGTGCATGAAAGACTACATGACAGCCATTGACGATGCATGCCAGCAACTACCATACGTTGACAGCAACCATTTGGGGGCTGTTGGCGCATCCTTTGGCGGCTTCTCTGTATACTATTTAGCTGGTCATCATGAAGGACGCTTCAAGTGCTTCATTTCTCACGACGGTGCGTTCAACCTTGAGGCCATGTACACTGAGACGGAGGAGAACTGGTTCTCCAATTGGGAGTACGACGATGCCTATTGGAACAAGGATCGTACGGCTAACGCTAGCAAGACTTATGAGAACTCTCCTCATCGTTTTGTCGATAAGTGGGATACTCCCATCCTCTGCATTCACGGCGAAAAGGACTATCGCATCAACGCCACCCAGGGGATGTCAGCTTTCAATGCAGCCCGCATGAAAGGCATTCCTGCTGAACTGCTGCTTTACCCTGACGAGAACCATTGGGTACTGAAACCCCAAAATGGTATTCTCTGGCAGCGTACCTTCTTCCAGTGGCTCGACCGCTGGCTAAAAGAATAACCCATTAAATATATAAACCCCATTAAATTCATAAAAATGACTATTCAAAAAACTCTTCGCGATAGCGCTGGTATGCGCTGGACTGCGTTACTGCTGTTGGCATTAGCCATGTTTTGCAGTTATATCTTCATGGACATTCTCTCCCCTATCAAGGACTTGATGCAAGAAACACGCGGCTGGGACTCTACCTCGTTTGGCCGCATGCAAGGCTCCGAGGTGTTCCTCAACGTGTGGGCCTTTTTCCTTATTTTTGCAGGCATCATCCTCGACAAGATGGGCGTCCGCTTCACCGCCGTTCTCTCAGCTATTGTCATGCTCGTCGGCGCCATCATCAAATGGTACGCTGTCAGTGAAACCTTCATGGGCAGTGGACTCGAGACATGGTTCAACAGTCATCTCAACTGGGCTCCGCTGTTCGGACAGGAATGGCTCGACATCCTGCCCTTTGCTGATGGCATGCCCGCATCGGCCAAGTTTGCGGCCTGCGGCTTCATGATATTTGGGTGTGGCTGCGAGATGGCAGGCATCACCGTGAGTCGCGGAATCGTGAAGTGGTTCAAGGGGCGTGAAATGGCGTTAGCCATGGGAAGTGAGATGGCACTAGCCCGTCTGGGCGTAGCCACCTGCATGATCTTTTCGCCCTTCTTTGCCCGTCTGGGTGGCCATGTCAGCGTCACCCGTTCCGTGGCCTTCGGTGTGGTGCTCATGTGCATCGCTCTCATCATGACCATTGTCTATTTCTTCATGGACAAGAAACTCGATGCCCAGACTGGTGAGGCTGAGGAGAAGGACGATCCCTTTAAGGTCTCCGACATCGGCAAGATTCTCTCCGACTCGGGCTTCTGGATCGTGGCCTTGCTCTGCGTGCTCTATTATTCAGCAATATTCCCCTTCCAAAAGTATGCCGT
>JAEEGH010001864.1_pt1:0-12500 | contig 59171 bp, 41 predicted proteins | sample 9134181 | NCBI WGS metagenome assembly JAEEGH01 (sample SAMN16246544, study PRJNA631951) | gut metagenome | biome: gut microbiome; feature: rumen; material: DP-attached | host: Bos | place: Iran: Karaj | collected 2018-10
ATAAATATAATAAAATAAAAATAAAAAAATAAAAAATAAAATAAAAAAAAATTTTAAATATAAATTTTTTTTTTTTTTTTGTGGGGGGGGGGGGGTTTTCCAAAGTATCACTTCAATATATTGATAGAATCTTTTTCTCAATTAAAAAATATAAAGACGGGTTTCTCTCATGTCATGTACTACAAATTCTCATCGAAAAGAAAAATAGTTGTTTCTTTCTATAAATAAAGAATTCGTTCTCGTATAATCTTGTATCGTATAATCAAATAATAAGTTTCTATTCCGACATGGAAAGAAAAGACAATATACAGGATGGGTAGAAAGAGCCCTTCCTTTGGCTTGATCTATAGCCTGAAACTACGGTATATAAAATGATCCAACAATCCCAAGATCCATAGGATTAATTATGGATTCAACAATAAACAATATAAGTATTGAGTTATAGAAGTATTGAGTTGTTTAGTCTTCGATCTTATCCTGTATTTAGATCTTATGTATAGGAAAATAGGTAAGTAAATAAGTAAGGTCTGTACATATGAGAGATATATGCAAATACATAGTATAGGATGCTCATTCTTTATTTTATTCGGTTCGGCTCAATCCTTTTTTTTTAGGAAAAGATTGGGCCGAGTTTAATTGCAATCAATTAGAAGAACAAACAGGAATTACTGAATTATGCACGCTTATTTTATCTATTTATCCAGCTTATCCACTGGTTCGAATTCGAATTTGATCGCCTTCCATACTTCACAAGCGGCAGCTAGTTCAGGGCTCCATTTGCTAGCTTCACGGATAATTTCATTACCTTCACGAGCAAGATCACGTCCCTCATTACGAGCTTGTACACACGCTTCTAAAGCCACCCGATTAGCTACTGCACCGGGTGCATTTCCCCAAGGGTGTCCTAAAGTTCCTCCGCCAAACTGTAGTACGGAATCATCCCCAAAGATTTCGGTCAGGGCAGGCATATGCCAAACATGAATACCCCCTGAAGCCACGGGCAAAACACCTGGCATAGAGACCCAATCTTGAGTAAAAAAGATACCGCGACTTCGGTCTTTTTCAATAAAATCATCACGTAATAAATCAACAAAACCCAAAGTCATCTCACGTTCCCCTTCCAGTTTACCCACTACTGTACCCGCGTGAATATGATCTCCACCAGACATACGTAATGCTTTAGCTAGTACACGAAAATGCATACCATGATTTTTCTGTCTATCAATAACTGCATGCATTGCGCGATGGATGTGAAGAAGTAGGCCGTTATCGCGGCAATAATGAGCCAAGCTAGTATTTGCAGTGAATCCTCCAGTTAAGTAGTCATGCATTACGATAGGAACTCCCAATTCTCTGGCACACATGGCCCTTTTCATCATTTCTTCACATGTACCTGCAGTAGCATTCAAGTAATGTCCTTTGATTTCACCCGTTTCGGCCTGCGCTTTATAAAGCGCTTCGGCACAAAATACGAAACGGTCTCTCCAACGCATAAATGGTTGTGAGTTCACGTTTTCATCATCCTTGGTAAAATCAAGTCCACCGCGTAGACATTCATAAACCGCTCTACCGTAGTTCTTTGCGGATAATCCCAATTTTGGTTTAATAGTACATCCCAATAGAGGCCGACCATACTTGTTCAACTTATCTCTTTCAACTTGGATGCCATGAGGCGGGCCTTGGAAAGTTTTGGAATAAGAAGTGGGAATTCGCAGATCCTCCAGACGTAGAGCTCGTAGGGCTTTGAAACCAAATACATTACCCACAATGGAAGTAAACATGTTAGTAACAGAACCTTCTTCAAAAAGGTCTAAAGGATAAGCTACATAAGCAATATATTGATTTTCCTCCCCTACAACGGTTTCGATGTGGTAGCATCGTCCTTTGTAACGATCAAGACTGGTAAGTCCATCAGTCCACACAGTTGTCCATGTACCAGTAGAAGATTCGGCAGCTACCGCTGCCCCTGCTTCCTCAGGCGGAACTCCGGGTTGAGGAGTTACTCGGAATGCTGCCAAGATATCAGTATCTTTGGTTTCGTAGTCAGGAGTATAATAAGTCAATTTGTAATCTTTAACACCAGCTTTAAATCCAACACTTGCTTTAGTCTCTGTTTGTGGTGACATAAGTCCCTCCCTACAACTCATGAATTAAGAATTCTCACAACGACAAGGTCTACTCGATATGGATTAGGCGTGAATGAAACCTTTGACAAAAAGAAAATCTTTCAAAAAATATTCAACTAATATTATCAACTAATTAAAATGTTATGTTAAAATGGTTCGGTTCGTTATTAGACCATGTATTTGATTCACCAAATACATCATTATTGTATACTCTTTAATATATATGGCGCAACCCAATCCTTGTTTTGCAAGTTTATAATTGAATTGATCCCCTTCTTATTTTGAATCTAAATATCTGAATACTAAGATAATCCCCTCTTGACAGTAATATATGTTGTATACGTAAATCCTATTATGTGAAAATAGGCATAATTCATCCATGAAAGGGTATAAAGAATAGGCGTAAATCTAATCTATATGCAAAAAAAAATAAAGAACAATGGTCAGTGAAATCGAAATAATGAATCATAAATCAAGTTCGGGTTCGAATTCCATAGATAATCTAATATAGATGGTATTTTCTATAATGATAGAGAAATGAAACACACTTACTCACGATTTCATCTACTTGACATTTTGAAAAAAGAATTGGCTGAACTTGAAAATTGACTCATTGAATGAGTAAACGATTGAATCAGATTCGGTTGGGTGGTACCAACTAAATCGAGTACTAACTCCCATTTTTTTTCTTATTGAATTAACCGATCAACTTGCTATCGGACATTTATTTTTGATTTGACATGGCACTATTCCAAAAAAAATTTCGACATATTTCACTTTATTATAATTATGAGAATCAATCCTACCCCTTCTAGTCCTGTGGTTTCCACACTTGAAGAAAAAAACCTAGGGCGTATCGCTCAAATTATTGGCCCAGTACTGGATGTCGTTTTTCCCCCGGGCAAGATGCCTAATATTTATAACGCTTTGGTAGTTAAGAGTCGAGATACTGTCGGTCAGCAAATTAATGTGACTTGTGAGGTACAACAATTATTAGGAAATAATCGAGTTAGAGCCGTAGCTATGAGTGCTACAGATGGGCTGATGAGAGGAATGGAAGTGATTGACACGGGAGCTCCTCTAAGTGTTCCAGTCGGCGGAGCTACTCTCGGACGAATTTTCAACGTTCTTGGGGAACCTGTTGATAATTTAGGTCCTGTAGATACTCGTACAACATCTCCTATTCATAGATCTGCGCCTGCCTTTATACAGTTAGATACGAAATTATCAATCTTTGAAACAGGGATTAAAGTGGTGGATCTTTTAGCTCCTTATCGCCGTGGAGGAAAAATCGGACTATTTGGGGGAGCTGGAGTGGGTAAAACAGTACTCATCATGGAATTGATCAATAACATTGCCAAAGCTCATGGAGGCGTATCCGTATTTGGCGGAGTAGGCGAACGTACTCGTGAAGGAAATGATCTTTACATGGAAATGAAAGAATCCGGAGTGATTAATGAAAAAAATATTGCGGAATCAAAAGTAGCTCTAGTCTATGGTCAAATGAATGAACCGCCGGGAGCTCGTATGAGAGTTGGTTTAACTGCCCTAACCATGGCGGAATATTTCCGGGATGTTAATGAACAAGACGTGCTTCTATTCATCGACAATATTTTTCGTTTCGTCCAAGCAGGATCAGAAGTATCCGCCTTATTAGGGAGAATGCCTTCCGCAGTGGGTTATCAACCTACCCTTAGTACAGAAATGGGTTCTTTGCAAGAAAGAATTACCTCTACCAAAGAGGGATCTATAACTTCGATCCAAGCGGTTTATGTACCTGCGGACGATTTGACCGACCCTGCTCCTGCCACGACATTTGCACATTTAGATGCTACTACCGTACTATCAAGAGTATTAGCTGCTAAAGGTATTTATCCAGCAGTGGATCCGTTAGATTCAACGTCAACTATGTTACAACCTCGAATCGTTGGTGAGGAACATTATGAAACTGCGCAAAGAGTTAAGCAAACTTCACAACGTTACAAAGAACTTCAGGACATTATAGCTATCCTTGGGTTGGACGAATTATCCGAAGAAGATCGTTTAACTGTAGCAAGAGCACGAAAAATTGAGCGTTTCTTATCACAACCCTTCTTCGTGGCAGAAGTATTTACTGGTTCCCCAGGGAAATATGTTGGTCTTGCAGAAACAATTAGGGGATTTCAATTGATCCTTTCCGGAGAATTAGACGGTCTTCCCGAGCAGGCCTTTTATTTGGTGGGTAACATCGATGAAGCTACCGCGAAAGCTATGAACTTAGAAGTGGAGAGCAAATTGAAGAAATGACCTTAAATCTTTGTGTACTGACTCCTAATCGAATTATTTGGGATTCAGAAGTGAAAGAAATCATTTTATCTACTAATAGTGGCCAAATTGGCGTATTACCAAACCACGCCCCTATTGCCACGGCTGTAGATATAGGTCTTTTGAGAATACGCCTCAACGACCAATGGTTAACGGTGGCTCTGATGGGTGGTTTCGCTAGAATAGGTAATAATGATATCACCATTTTAGGAAATGATGCGGAGATGAGTACTGACATTGATCCGCAAGAAGCTCAGCAAGCTCTTGAAATAGCTGAAGCTAACTTGAGTAGAGCTGAGGGTAAGAGACAAGCAATTGAAGCGAATCTAGCTCTCAGACGAGCTAGGACACGAGTAGAGGCTGTAAATGCTATTTCCTCCTAGTCAAGTCAATACATCAAAATAATCAAAAGAAGTTCTTTAGAACTGTATTATTATACACCACATTTTTATTCTGCCAATTGAACACAATCAAGTCTAATCTGATATAACGAAAAAAAAAGAAAATGGGTAGAAAGACTTATTAGATATCACTCAATTGACTTCGGTATCTAATAAGTTCTACCTACTATTGGATTTGAACCAATGACTCCCGCCGTATGAAAGCAATACTCTAACCACTGAGTTAAGTAGGTTATTTATAACCAAAAAAGGACCCATCACTTATAGGATTATAAGTGGAATATTATTTCTAAGCAATACCAATCTGTTAACAGTAGACGGATCAGAGAGTTATCATGTGGAATTATTATGGAATATCCATCTTGACAAGAAATTATCCATATGTTAATATATCTATGACAAGGGCTATAGCTCAGTTAGGTAGAGCACCTCGTTTACACGTGCGCCAATGCTTTTCAAGGGAGCCCATTATGCAATGCAATAAACATAATTGATCTTATTGACAAATCGATGTCTTACTCCATAGATTCGAGGGAACAAGAGAACAATAGCCTGACAAATATTGGGTGCGGTCCGATTCAGGTGCGAATTCAGGTGCCAAATCAAATAGAACCCGCCATTGATTTGATAGTTGATAAGGTAAATACCCAGTCCATTCAATGCTAGGCATAATGAGTATAAGGGCCTCAAAATAACCTTTTTTCGTCCTATGAACTTTAAGGTGTATGAAGTCTCATATTCGACTCTTGCAGCGTAGCGATAGAGACTCCATCTAACTTAGTTAGATCTAGGCCGAAGGCAGACCTAAGTCAAGGTAACCCTTCTTTGAAACACTTTGGTATTGCTCCTAGATCAGAATACAAATGATGAATCAGAGCACATGGAGCCATCTCATTATTTTCCTGTAAAGAAAAATATGGTGGACTAACTGATCTTTACATCAGTTTATGAAAGAGCCCAATGCAACAAAATGCATGTTGGGTCTTTGAAACAGTTCGAATCATTTCGATAATAATCAGTTTGATCTGTTTTACCGAGAAGGTCTACGGTTCGAGTCCGTATAGCCCTAATACATTCTATTTTAGTTTAGTATAGTTTTCATTTCCTCATTAGTACTTGTTTATAGACTGGCCGGTTGGTTGGTCCAAAAGTATTACCACATGTTCATGTAAATACATAGGAACAGGAAAATAAAAACAATAAATAAAAAACAATAATTCATTCCAATAGATCTAATCAGTATTTGTAAAATCTCGGATAAAATACTAATCTTCCTTCATTAATCTTCGTGGATGGATTACATATGACCTTTTTCCTCTTTTCCTGTCCATGATTAAAGAGTTAGTGATACATTTTTGCGCTGGTATATCGAATCCGGTCAATTTATGAAGTGAGAATCATGACATGATTCTGTCTAAAAACTTCAACAGTCACATAGATCTAGGACCTATTCTTTTCTTGTATTTGTTTTGTGGAGTCGCCTGACTAATCGCTTTTTGGCAGAACAACAACCCCAATTGATTGATTCAGAGATAATGCAGAGATAATGAATTGGTCCTAAATGTATCAATTTCCTTCTTCTATATTCTATGAGTTGAGTTGGTTTTGGGATTTGGTCTGTCAAATCATTCGATAATGTCTAATTCTTTCTATTAGAAGTATTTTTCTTATGTAGATTAGATAATTTAGGATTCCGTCTATTATACCACTCTGTGGTATGTTTCATTGTGTAATGTAGGTTTGCTGTAAAACAAACCTTTTTCTTGTAGTGAAATCCAACCCATCGGGTGGTCTTACTATTACTAAGTGTTATTGCCGTAACAAAACAAACAAGTATTTTGGTTCATTCCAAATCGCGATCTTTCTTTAGTACTCGAGATTGGTCTGAAATGGAATGACTCTTTTTTCATTCTAATTCTAATGAAATAACTCGATTCTTTTTATTTTATTTCTGAGAGGGTCAGTCGGTATAGTACAAGAAAAAAGTTTCGAATTTTTTTGTATAGAAAGATATGAGTTGTTATATGTAAACTCGCAACTCAACGGATTGAATCAAATCAATTAAGGAAAATAGAAATGAAATCCAGGATAAGGAAAGGGGAAAAAATATAATGGTTCGGTGCTTTAGATTATGTTTATGTAATGTATTCGTATCAAATCAATAGAAGCAATGATCCTATACACAGATATTAATGAAAAAAAAAAATACTTCAATTCGAAAAGAATATGCTAGAAATCCCTAGATATTTTACCCCATATGACTACTGAAATTTTTTCAGTTTTGGAATTTTTTTTTATACGTTTTTATTTTCTATATGTTTTTATTTTCTTTTATTTTCATTATCTCATTATATATATATGTAATGAAACATAGGATTAATTCGCATTATTAATTTAGTAGTGTAGTATTATCAATTAGTATTAGAATATGTACTAGTATAATATTTAATTAATATTTTAGTTTAGTAATTAGTAATTAATTACTATTTAATTATTTGACTTGTTAATTACTTGACTTTTTACTTTTTTATTTTTATTTTATAGAGTATAGAGATAAAGTATAGAGAAACCGAGACAAAGCGATAGAATTTAGTTTGTGTAAGAGAACCCTATGTCTACACCATATCGAAATAGAATCGAAATAAAAAAAAAATGTAAGTGGAATTCCGTTAAATGAATCTTTAAACAAGACATGCCCCACAGCAAACAAACTCTAAACTATGCGGTTTGATTTGACCAAAATCAATTCTTGTTTCGCCTAATAAGTTCTGGATGAATTGACAATTCCAATTCGAATCGAATAATTCAGCATATTCCACATATATTTATATTCCACTATAATAATTAATAGGAGTACATTTATGTTTCTGCTTCACGAATATGATATTTTCTGGGCATTTCTGATAATATCAAGCGTTATTCCTATCTTGACATTTGTAATTTCCGGAGTTTTAGCACCGGTTAGTGAAGGACCGGAGAAGCTTTCGAGTTATGAATCGGGTATAGAACCCATGGGGGATGCTTGGTTACAATTCCGAATCCGCTATTACATGTTTGCTCTAGTTTTTGTTGTTTTTGATGTTGAAACGGTCTTTCTTTATCCATGGGCAATGAGTTTCGATGTATTGGGTGTATCTGTATTTATCGAAGCTTTCATTTTCGTGCTTATCCCAATTGTTGGTTCAGTTTATGCATGGCGAAAAGGAGCATTGGAATGGTCTTAACTGAATATTCAGACAATCAAAATAAAAAGGAAGGAAAAGATTACATTGAGACAGTTATGAATTTGATTGAGTTTCCATTACTTGACCAAACAACCCCCAATTCAGTTATTTCAACTACATCGAATGATCTTTCGAATTGGTCAAGACTCTCTAGTTTATGGCCGCTTCTATATGGTACCAGTTGTTGTTTCATTGAATTTGCTTCATTAATAGGCTCGCGATTCGACTTTGACCGTTATGGATTGGTACCAAAATCGAGTCCTAGGCAAGCGGACCTAATTTTAACAGCCGGCACAGTAACAATGAAAATGGCTCCTTCTTTAGTGAGATTATATGAGCAAATGCCTGAACCAAAATATGTCATTGCTATGGGAGCTTGTACTATTACAGGAGGGATGTTCAGTACTGATTCTTATAGTACTGTTCGGGGAGTCGATAAGCTAATTCCTGTGGATGTTTATTTGCCGGGCTGTCCACCTAAACCAGAAGCAGTTATAGATGCTATAATGAAACTTCGTAAGAAGATATCTCGAGAAATCTTTGAAGATAGAACTGTGTCTCAACAGGAAAATCGATGTTTTTCTACCAATCACAAGTTTTATGTTCGACGCAGTACTCAGACTGGAAATTACGATCAAGGATTGCTCTATCAATCACCATCTACTTCAGAGATGCCTTCTGAAACATTTTTCAAATCCAAAAGTTCAATATCTTCCCACGAATTAGTGAATCAGGCAGGGTTTTTTTGTGCAGAATAAGAAACGGCGGGTCAATCTTTGAAAATTTCATTGTAAATGTAGTAAATGTGAAATACTCATACAAATACAAATGGTGGAGAGATCAAGAAGATGCAGCAGGATCGTTTATCTGATTGGTTAGTCAAGCATGAGCTAGTTCATAGATCTTTGGGCTTCGATTGCCGAGGAATAGAGACTTTACAAATAAAAACCGAGGATTGGTACTCCATTGCTGTCATTTCATATGTATATGGTTACAATTATTTACGCTCCCAGTGTGCCTATGATGTAGCACCAGGCGGATTTTTAGCTAGTGTGTATCATCTTACGAGAATACAATATGGTGTAGATAAACCAGAAGAAGTATGCATAAAAGTATTTGTCCCAAAGAATAATCCTAGAATCTCGTCCGTTTTCTGGATTTGGAAAAGTGCTGATTTTCAAGAACGCGAATCTTATGATATGTTGGGAATCTCCTATGATAATCATCCACGCCTTAAACGTATCTTGATGCCTGAAAGTTGGATAGGCTGGCCCTTACGTAAGGACTATATTACCCCAAATTTTTATGAAATACAAGATGCTCATTGAATGATAAGGAAACTAATGTTCACTTATACGACACAACTCCAGATTTCATTCAAGTCAAGGAATATTTTTACGTTCTGTTCTAGATGAAACAGAGTAACTGGACTCTAATTCGTATTATGGATAGGCCTAAAAAAGGCTTCATTGCTATTCCCGAATTTGGAAAAGATCATATCTATTTTGTATGAGCAGAAACAAAAAGATGAATCAAAAGAGTTCTGCACCATGAACTTTGTACCGCGTATATCACTTAGACAGACCTCGGAAAGTAACGTAAGCAAGAGTGAAGAAATAGAATAAATATAAAAGAAAAAGCGAAATTCCGAAATAAAAAGGGATTGAATTTTATTTGTACTGTGTCTGAAATGCATCCTGTCTATTCCTATCCTTTAACCCCCCTATACTTTTTTTAAGTTTTTTAAAAACTTTTTTTTTGATATATATATGAAAACTTAACACTCTTTTTTGAGTGAGAGAAAGCATAATATGAACAAACAAGAAAGAAAAAAGAAACAAAAAAGGGAACATAATCCCACTTTAGTTCTTTACCATAACCATACATATATTTTTTACCCATCTCTAAAAATAGAGGTATATATCTATACGCTAGATGAATAAGTATGTATCATGCTCTTGACTATTAACGAATATATATCCTGATCTGTCTCGATTAATTTGTATGAATATCTATCCGATATATTATTCATGTGTCAGGAACCAGATTTGAACTGGTGACACGAGGATTTTCAGTCCTCTGCTCTACCAACTGAGCTATCCCGACCATTTCCCGTGCATCATCCTATCCTAGTAGAGTATTTGTATCCATGTCAATTAAAGGGACTAAATCTAAATAAAGTAAAGTATTAAAAAATTTTATCTAATAAATGTAAGGATAATGATATGGACTGTGAATGATTCAATAATAGAGATTCCTTGCCCATATATGTTCATTTGTACGGGTATCGTATCTATCCAAATTGGGATAAGATCCAAAGATTTCTCTTCGGATCCATTTGTGAAAGAGTAGAGTGAATGAGAAAGAAAGATAGTGAATTTTGTTTGAACCACTGATGAAAAAAAAAAGATAAATAGTTAGGAAGTAAAATGGACTTTTTGTTGGGGATAGAGGGACTTGAACCCTCACGATTTCTAAAGTCGACGGATTTTCCTCTTACTATAAATTTCATTGTTGTCGGTATTGACATGTAGAACGGGACTCTCTCTTTATTCTCGTCCGATTAATCAGTTTTTCAAAAGATCTATCAAACTCTGGAATGAATGATTTGATCACTGAATATTCGATTCTTCCTTCAACTTCGATTGGAATGGATTCACAATAACTCTGAATTTTTTCTTTCATATATATATATTCGATAGATTCGGGTCGTGATTAATCGTTTGATATGTTAGTATGTATACGTACGTATTAGATATATAGGGCCGTCCTTTCTGTAATTTCGATAGAGGAATTCCAGCTACCAACACAACGTAGTCAACTCCATTCGTTAGAACAGCTTCCATTGAGTCTCTGCACCTATCCTTTTTTTATTCTAGTTTTATAAACCCTTGTTTTCTCAAAATAAAGATTTGGCTCAGGATTGCCCATTTTTAATTCCAGGGTTTCTCTGAATTTGGAAGTTACCACTTAGTAGGTTTCCATACCAAGGCTCAATCCAATCAAGTCCGTAGCGTCTACCAATTTCGCCATATCCCCTTTTGATTTGAGACCAAGATCCAGTTGGAATTCCACCCATCTCTTTCATTTATTTTGGAACCGTTGAATTCATTATATAATGATTCCCATATCGAAAAAGTGTATGCTATTTGATTTTTTTGGCGATCCTCTATCAGTTTATTTCTATTGGATAAACCTTGTTTCAATCAGAAATGATTCTATCATTGATGTATCCGCAATTCAATATGGATAGATATATCCCATATATATATGTTTCTCCCTCCCTTTCTTTTTTACAGTGCGATTTGGAATACTGGAACGGTCGATATTCATTCTTCTTTTTTTTCGTCCTATCTCTTCCTTTTCCGAATGAAACCAGAAGAATGTCTCATTCTAATTTGGATTGTATCTTTATACTTATCTTATCTTTTCTTAGGACCGATCCGCTCGCTATACGCTATAATTATTGCTATAACTGCTTTACTTTAAGAAATAAATTAATTTTATATTAAGAAATAATTAGATTTTTTATAATCATAGTTTATAATTTTAAATTATCATTAATATATATATACATATTCATTAACATATATATATATATTAAAAAATATATAAAAAATATAAATATAATGTATAAATATATAAATAAAATGTATAAAATGCATAAAAAAAAATAGAATGTATAAATAATAATTAATGTAATTAATATGATAGAATTAAAATTCTACTAATTAGTCACATACTAATTAGTCATATATTTCTATTAGAAAAATATCTATTAGAAAAATAGAATTCTATTAATTCTATTTAGTCATATCTAGTTCTATATTATTAGTTATATTAGTTATAACTAATAATATAGATATAATGATATAGATATAACAATAGAACTATGAACTATATAGTTCATATTAAATTAATAGCTAATAGCCCTAAGCTAAGATCCAGCAGTTTCCTGAATTCCTATACACTATTTCTATTTGTTATACTATTTCTATTTCTGTTATGTGAGCCCGCTTAGCTCAGAGGTTAGAGCATCGCATTTGTAATGCGATGGTCATCGGTTCGATTCCGATAGCCGGCTTTTTTTTTTCTCTATCGATTTTTCCATGATTGATAATCTCTCCTTTTCTCAAAATGTTGGATCACCGATCTATTATGTCGTGGTAACTTGTAACTATGAATAAAAAATGGATTGGAGCAATTAGATCTCTACAGAACAAATCATAAAATGGAGCCTCAACTTCCTATATATACATATACAAAAAATCCGGATATTAATAGAATTCATTTCATTCTACTTTGCAATACTTCAGTAAATTTAGCTTTGCTTTGTTTATCCTTTAGTTCAGTCTTAATTTAAGATTTATTCTGTAAAATGAAATTTCAATAAAATAAAAAAAAGGAGTCTTTATGTCTCGTTATCGAGGACCTCGTTTCAAAAA
>JAEEGH010001864.1_pt1:20000-22500 | contig 59171 bp, 41 predicted proteins | sample 9134181 | NCBI WGS metagenome assembly JAEEGH01 (sample SAMN16246544, study PRJNA631951) | gut metagenome | biome: gut microbiome; feature: rumen; material: DP-attached | host: Bos | place: Iran: Karaj | collected 2018-10
CCTTAGTAGCTCAACACATGTACTCTTTACCTGCTTATGCATTCATAGCACAAGATTTTACTACTCAAGCTGCCTTATATACTCATCACCAATACATCGCAGGGTTCATCATGACAGGAGCCTTTGCTCATGGAGCTATATTCTTCATTAGAGATTACAATCCGGAACAGAATGAGGATAATGTATTGGCAAGAATGTTAGACCATAAAGAAGCTATCAAATCTCATTTAAGTTGGGCCAGCCTCTTTCTCGGGTTCCATACCTTGGGCCTTTATGTTCATAACGACGTCATGCTCGCTTTTGGTACTCCGGAAAAACAAATCTTGATCGAACCCATATTTGCCCAATGGATACAATCCGCTCATGGTAAGACTTCATATGGGTTCGATGTACTCTTATCTTCAACGAATGGTCCAGCATTCAATGCTGGTCAAAGCATATGGTTACCTGGCTGGTTGAATGCTGTTAATGAGAATAGTAATTCACTCTTCTTAACAATAGGTCCTGGAGATTTCTTGGTTCATCATGCTATTGCTCTAGGTTTGCATACAACTACGTTGATTTTAGTAAAAGGTGCTTTAGATGCACGTGGTTCCAAGTTAATGCCAGATAAAAAGGATTTCGGTTATAGTTTTCCTTGCGACGGCCCAGGGCGCGGCGGTACTTGTGATATTTCTGCTTGGGACGCATTTTATTTGGCAGTTTTCTGGATGTTAAATACCATTGGATGGGTTACTTTTTATTGGCATTGGAAACACATCACATTATGGCAGGGTAACGTTTCACAATTTAATGAATCCTCCACTTATTTGATGGGATGGTTAAGAGATTATCTATGGTTAAACTCTTCACAACTTATCAATGGATATAACCCTTTTGGTATGAATAGTTTATCGGTATGGGCATGGATGTTCTTATTTGGACATCTTGTTTGGGCTATTGGATTTATGTTCTTAATTTCCTGGCGTGGATATTGGCAGGAATTGATTGAAACTTTAGCATGGGCTCATGAACGCACACCTTTGGCTAATTTAATTCGATGGAGAGATAAGCCAGTGGCTCTTTCCATTGTGCAAGCAAGATTGGTTGGATTAGCCCACTTTTCCGTAGGTTATATATTCACTTATGCAGCTTTCTTGATTGCCTCTACATCAGGAAAATTTGGTTAATTTAGTTTTTTTTATGTACTGTATCAGCAACAATCTCATTTGTTTCAATGGAGAGGGAGGATTTGCCTTCTTGTATTTTTACATCTAGGATCCGAACTGTATTATTGATAATAATAATTGATAATAATAGGAACTGAACATTATGGCAAGAAAAAGTTTGATTCAGAGGGAGAAGAAGCGGCAGAAATTGGAACAGAAATATCATTTGATTCGTCGATCTTCAAAAAAAAAAATAAGCGAAGTTCCATCGTTGAGTGAAAAATGGGAAATTCATGGAAAATTGCAATCCCCACCACGTAATAGTGCACCTATACGTCTTCATCGACGTTGTTTTTTGACTGGAAGACCTAGAGCTAACTATCGAGACTTTGGGCTATCTGGACACATACTTCGAGAAATGGTTCATGCATGTTTGTTACCGGGCGCAACAAGATCAAGTTGGTAAGGAAAAAAATATCGTTTCATATTTGTATAGATCTCTATGATCTATGATCATAGAGGGGCCCTCTTTACCATTCTGTATAAATGGACTATTCTATTTGTATAGATATGGTAGAGGGGTGTATCCAATTTTTTTTCGTCCATTGGTTCCCAGTTCTTCATCGCGGAGTAGAGCAGTTTGGTAGCTCGCAAGGCTCATAACCTTGAGGTCACGGGTTCAAATCCTGTCTCCGCAACATTTTTTGTCAAAAAATTATATTTTTAAGTGTAATTCTGTTACCTAGTAATTAATGACCATTTTTTTCCTTTTTGGGGGGGTAGGCAAAGAAGGGGGAAGATAGAACTACTATACTAACTACTATAGTAGTTAGTATAGTAGTTAGTATAGTAGTTAGTATAGTAGTTAGTATAGTAGTCAACCATACCGAATTTTTTATCATAGTACATTACTTCATCGTGGGCGGATAGCGGGGATCGAACCCGCATCTTCTCCTTGGCAAAGAGAAATTTTACCATTCAACTATATCCGCATTTTCTTCGTTCCTGATACGCACGCATATGTCCACACATATATGACATATATCATATATCATATATGCGTCTGGATCATATTTGTGCAGGGCCGGATACTCAGATACTATAGTAAAGTACAGTAAGATTTCAATTAAGATAATCTTAATCTTATTATTATATCCAATTAATGACAATATAATTTTTTTTCGTAACTCAGATTGAATCTTAATATCTCACAATCCGAATTTATTAGAAGGTAGAAGGAGTGGCATTTCATTTTTGGATCGGGGAAATACCAAATAAGTTCAAGAGATGAGAGAATTAAGGATAGCTACCAGAAAGACTAATCCAATCCATAATGATGTACCGGAAAATAC
>JAEEGH010001864.1_pt1:27500-57500 | contig 59171 bp, 41 predicted proteins | sample 9134181 | NCBI WGS metagenome assembly JAEEGH01 (sample SAMN16246544, study PRJNA631951) | gut metagenome | biome: gut microbiome; feature: rumen; material: DP-attached | host: Bos | place: Iran: Karaj | collected 2018-10
AGTAATCCGTGTCGCTCTCACTATATTCCATATCCATGTGGATATTCAGTATATCATTCGTGTTTCTGTTACAACACAACGAATAGAATGTTCTTATAAAACTAGTAAGAATATGTATGCCATACACCTTGCTGGGATTGTAGTTCAATCGGTCAGAGCACCGCCCTGTCAAGGCGGAAGCTGCGGGTTCGAGCCCCGTCAGTCCCGAACTAGGATCCGATGAATTTATCAATTCATCTCTCCATTTTCTGTGAAAGGGGGGACAGGTAACAAGATCTAATCCCCAGCGGGGATCCTTATTTCTTTTGTTTTTCGTTTCGCATTTATTATCAGACAAGTACGGGAATTTAAATTTCTTTCACTAATACCGATTGATAAGGGGAGACATATGTAAGTTGGTACAATCGGTGGCATTACTATATTCAGTATTTTAATAGATACCATACTCGTCTGACTTTCTTTTTCAATTGTTCTTGAACGATGAAATGGAATAGAGTTCCCCTATTTTTACCGGGAGTACATACACAAATTGTATTCGTTTATTGTACGATACACAATGAACTTAACATAATTACCTCAACTTTGTTTGTGTATCCTCAATTACTAATTGGAAACAATCTATCTATTCTCATGCAAATTGCACACTGAATTTTTGATGTATGCGTTCTAGTCTCAATCCAAGAAAGAAGAAGAGATACTATACTAATAAAATAAAAGACCAAGCAACGCCCCTTTTTAGTAAATTTGTTGGAATATTAGATCTTTTCCACTTAACACCCGTCCTTTTTTCCATCTCACTTCTACTGTTTGGATCTGTGTGACCCATAGAATACCGGTCATATAATATCTCATAATTGTATGTATAAGTATAAGGAAAGAGAGTTGTATAAGGAAGACAAAGACATTAGGTTATGGAAAAGAAAAAAAGTGGAAAAAAGGATGAAAAATTCAATGGAATTCCTGATCCAATAAAGAATCCCATTTCGGATTTAGTATGGATAAAATAAAAGATTTTCTTATGTTATACTATTCAATTCTCGACGATGAATCGATTTGATAGATCAGATATTGTTATTCATAATATTGATCCGATTCAGTATCATCAGAATTCAATTCATCCCGTTGAATTGACAGGAGTAAAATTTCTTATCTCTATGGGATTAGATCCCGAGTTATTGCGAAGTAAAAAAAACAATGAGATTATGGAAGTAAATATTCTCGCATTTATTGCTACTGCACTGTTCATTCTAGTTCCTACTGCTTTTTTACTTATCATCTACGTAAAAACAGTCAGTCAAAATGATTAATTTAACTGAAACTTGGTTGGATTATTAGTTCTTATCAATGATTGAAGAAATAAAAGAAAGGGATTAAAACTCCAAGTTTTAAATGAAATGATTTGGCTGGAATCATAAGTATCTGAGATAGTGTGGTAGAAAGAACTATATTATATATAGTTCTTTCTACCGCACTAGATAGTATTGTATATTTTTATCATATAAATTTTATTATCATATAAATAGTATGATCATTAAATAGTATGATCATATAAATTTTATCATATAAAGTTGTATACAGATATGGTTTTATATAGATATAGATCAATTTACAATATGTACATGTATTAGATGTACATCTAATACATATACATCGAAATAGCAGTCTAATTCTATTTCTTTTTTTTTTTCGCTACATCTACTTGTATGGGTTTCCAAAATAATCCAAGGCCAACTCTTTTAATTCCTAGGCTTCTTATAACTTAATATATAAATTTATATTAATATATAGATTTATATATAATATATATTTATTTATATATAATTATTTATTTATATATAATAAATATATAAGTATAAGTCCCGAGATCCATCGAAAAATCAATGGAGGAAAAATAGTATGGGTATGGGCATATATTAACTATATAAAATAAAAATAAAAGAAAACGAATCTTTTTTTTTTTAGTTTCGCAAAACGATCAATTAAACGATTGATACAATTCGATCACTCAATCGATTATTCAATTAGTAGTACCCCTAGAGTCCACTTCTTCCCCATACTACGAGTGAGAGGGAAAATGTAAAGACGACCATTAAAGCAGCCCAGGTGAGACTTACTATATCCATGTGAATTATGTCTCCTATCTCTATGAAGGAATTATTTCATTATTGATTATTGATCAATAATCATAGTGGAATCAATGGTGCAGAGTCAAAAGAAAATAAGATTCTGACTTAAGGCTATTGATGAACTAATCCAATGAATCTACTCGTAACAAGTTCCTATATTATAAAATTTCTGGTAGAATCGGGAAGCATTAAGCACAAATATGATACACACACCTTTTATTTGGAAATAGCAAAGGAATGCTCCTAATGGAACATGTAGAAATAGTAAGACCTATTGTTTGTTACCTTTCTTTCATAAGCAAAAGACGTCAAAATATACCATCAAGATAGATAACCATCTATCAGATATCTCTATTTTATTTGATCTAAGGCTTACGTCTTTCTTTCTGTGAAAGAATGGAATGGTAAGACACCACCACCATTATTACATACATTCTTTTTTTTGTAATTCCCTACACGGGCAAAGAATTTGTCGAGTTAGATCAGCAGAATAAGAAATTTCAAGTCTTTTGTTGATCAGGCGACACCCGGATTTGAACTGGGGATAAAGGATTTGCAGTCCCCCGCCTTACCACTTGGCCATGCCGCCAAATCCGATCCAAAAAAAATGGATAATATTTTTATCCATCCATATTCTATTACTAATTTTTTTTGATCTTGAATCCCATTGTACTTATCCCTTTTCAAAAATTAATCCCTATTTTTTATTGGATCTAGTTTAGATTATTCTCTTCGATTGATTGTATCTCAAAAGACACACTGCTTAAAAACTTCCCTTCCCCTTCTATTGAAAAGAGAAAAAATAGATTTCCGGTCACAGACCAAAAATTCAGGGCAAATTGGAACCATTAACTATTTTTACTTTAGAATTAGTGAACGGTTCTTAAATTTGTATCTCAAATTGTGTTTTTTTAATGGTATAACAAAATCAAATTGATTTACGACTAATCAGTATCAATTATTTTCAATAATCAATCCTTTTCAATTTCAATTATAACAAAATATATGTGTATATGTAAACCCCAGAACAGAAATTGTTACACAGATACCGAATTGGGTCTTTCTCTTATGTACATATCCCTATAGAGAATTATCGTGCTTAAATTTTTCATTGAATATTTTGAATAGAAAATGGGAATTATGATATAGTGCGACCTGACTTCTGTTGCCACAAGTAAAATTACGATAAAAGATGCGATATGCGGGTAGGTATATCGGCATGTACTTAATAAATACTACTCCTATTACTATTACGCAATTCAATCGTATTCTATCTATAAATTCTACTACTAAAAAAAATCCGCGAATTCTTTTTTGAACATTAAAGTGTGCTAAAAAAAGGAAATTCTATACTGCTCCTGATTATTCTGTCTTTATCTCATTCATAAAGAGCAGATTTCATCCTGAATCCATTTATTTTTTTGGTACCCAATCTGATCGTAATATCATAATAATAGGTAGAAATTGGATCAATTTTTATAGTCTATACAAGACTCCATAAGTGGAAGTGATAGAATTTTTTTCCAGGAATGTTTTATCAATTCATTTTCATTTGTACTTGTCGCAAATTCGAACTTGCGTCGAAAATGCTCTTCATTCCTCCGTCTCGTTTCCGTTCATACGTATAAAATACATTACATATATGGAGTTGGCTGAAATTTCATGTGATTCAGTAAACAGAATATACATTCCATCATTGCTAGATCGATCCGTATAGTTCGATGAATAGTGAGTCAATAATGGGATTTTTTCGATAAACAGGAAACTTAAGATTAAGATGCTCCGGAATGGAAATGAGGGAATGTACACAATACCTGCATTTAGTCAGATTCAATTTGAGGGATTTTATAGATTCATTAATCAGGGCTTGACGGAAGAATTTCATAAATTTCCAAAAATTGAAGATCAAGAAATTGAATTTAAATTATTTGTGGAAACATATAAATTGGTAGAACCCTTGATAAAAGAAAGAGATGCTGTGTATGAATCACTCACATATTCTTCTGAATTATATGTACCCGCGGGACTAATTTGGAAAACCGGTAGAGATATGCAAGAGCAAACCGTTTTTATTGGAAATATTCCTCTAATGAATTCCCTAGGAACCTTTATAGTAAATGGAATATACAGAATTGTGATCAATCAAATATTGCAAAGTCCCGGTATTTACTACCGTTCAGAATTGGACAATAACGGAATTTCTGTCTATACCAGCACTATAATATCAGATTGGGGGGGAAGATCGGAATTAGAAATTGATAGAAAAGCAAGGATATGGGCCCGCGTGAGTAGGAAACAAAAAATCTCTATTCTAGTTCTATCATCAGCTATGGGTTCGAATCTAAGAAAAATTCTAGATAATGTTTGTTATCCTGAAATTTTCTTGTCTTTTCCGAATGATAAGGAGAAAAAAAAGATTGGGTCAAAAGAAAATGCTATTTTGGAGTTTTATCAACAATTTGCTTGTGTAGGTGGGGATCCGGTATTTTCTGATTCCTTATGTAAGGAATTACAAAAGAAATTTTTTCAACAAAGATGTGAATTAGGAAGGATTGGTCGACGAAATATGAACCGGAGACTGAATCTTGATATACCTCAGAACAATACATTTTTGTTACCACGAGATGTATTGGCTGCTGCGGATCATTTGATCGGAATGAAATTTGGAATGGGTACACTTGACGATATGAATCACTTGAAAAATAAACGTATTCGTTCTGTAGCAGACCTGTTACAGGATCAATTCGGATTGGCTCTTGTTCGTTTAGAAAATGCGGTTCGAGGAACTATATGTGGAGCAATCAGGCATAAATTAATACCGACTCCTCAAAATTTGGTAACTTCAACTTCATTAACAACCACTTATGAATCGTTTTTTGGCCTACACCCGTTATCTCAAGTTTTGGATCGAACTAATCCATTGACACAAATCGTTCATGGGCGAAAATTGAGTTATTTGGGTCCTGGAGGATTGACGGGGCGAACTGCTAGTTTTCGGATACGAGATATCCATCCTAGCCACTATGGACGTATTTGCCCAATTGACACGTCCGAAGGAATCAATGTTGGACTTATTGGATCCTTAGCTATTCATGTGAGGATTGGTCATTGGGGATCTATAGAGAGTCCGTTTTATGAAATATCTCAGAGATCAAAAGAGGCACAGGTGGTTTATTTATCACCAAATAGAGATGAATATTATATGGTAGCGGCGGGAAATTCTTTGGCCCTGAATCGGGGTATTCAGGAAGAACAGGTTGTTCCAGCTCGATATCGTCAAGAATTCCTTACTATTGCATGGGAAAAGATTCATTTTAGAAGCTTTTTTCCCTTCCAATATTTTTCTATTGGAGCTTCCCTCATTCCTTTTATCGAGCATAATGATGCGAATCGGGCTTTAATGAGTTCTAATATGCAGCGCCAAGCAGTTCCGCTTTCTCGGTCCGAGAAGTGCATTGTTGGGACTGGGCTGGAACGCCAAACGGCTCTAGATTCGGGGGTTTCAGCTATAGCCGAACACGAGGGAAAGATCATTTATACTGATCCTCACAAAATCATTTTATCAAGTAATGGGGACACTATAAGTATTCCATTAGTGATGTATCAACGTTCCAACAAAAATACTTGTATGCATCAAAAACCTCAGGTTCGGCGGGGTAAATACATTAAAAAGGGACAAATTTTAGCGGACGGTGCGGCTACAGTTGGTGGGGAACTCGCTTTAGGAAAAAACATATTAGTAGCTTATATGCCATGGGAAGGTTACAATTCTGAAGACGCAGTATTAATTAGCGAACGTCTGGTATATGAAGATATTTATACTTCTTTTCACATCCGGAAATATGAAATTCAGACTCATGTGACAAGCCAGGGCCCTGAAAGAATTACTAAGGAAATACCGCATCTCGAGACTCATTTACTCCGAAATTTAGACAGAAATGGAATCGTTATGCTGGGATCTTGGGTAGAAACAGGTGATATTTTAGTAGGTAAATTAACGCCTCAGACAGCGAACGAATCGTCGTATTCCCCGGAGGATAGATTATTACGAGTCATACTTGGCATTCAGGTCTCCACTGCAAAAGAAACTTCTCTAAAACTACCTATAGGTGGAAGGGGTCGCGTTATTGATGTGAGATGGATTCAGAAAAAGGGGGGTTCCAGTTATAATCCAGAAATGATTCGTGTATATATTTCACAGAAACGTGAAATCAAAGTAGGTGATAAAGTAGCTGGAAGACATGGGAATAAAGGTATCATTTCAAAAATTTTGCCTAGACAAGATATGCCCTATTTGCAAGATGGGACACCTGTTGATATGGTCTTCAACCCATTAGGAGTACCCTCACGAATGAATGTGGGACAGATATTTGAATGCTCGCTCGGATTAGCGGGGGATCTGCTAAAGAAACATTATAGAATAGCACCTTTTGATGAGAGATATGAACAAGAGGCTTCGAGAAAACTAGTGTTTTCTGAATTATATGAAGCCTGTAAGCAAACAAAAAATCCATGGGTATTTGAACCCGAGTATCCAGGAAAAAGCAGAATATTTGATGGAAGAACAGGGGATCCTTTTGAACAACCTGTTCTAATAGGAAAGTCCTATATCCTAAAATTAATTCATCAAGTTGATGATAAAATCCATGGACGTTCTAGTGGGCATTACGCACTTGTTACACAACAACCCCTTAGAGGAAGGGCCAAGCAAGGGGGACAACGAGTAGGAGAAATGGAAGTTTGGGCTCTAGAGGGATTTGGTGTTGCTCATATTTTACAAGAGATGCTTACTTATAAATCTGATCATATTAGAGCTCGTCAAGAAGTACTTGGTGCTACAATCGTTGGAGGAACAGTACCTAACCCCGAGGATGCTCCAGAATCTTTTCGATTGCTCGTTCGAGAACTACGATCTTTGGCTCTAGAACTGAATCATTTCCTTGTATCTGAGAAGAACTTCCAGATTAATAGGAAGGAAGCTTGATCTGAATGAATCAGAATTTCTATTCTATGATCGACCGGTATAAACATCAACAACTTCGAATTGGACCAGTTTCTCCTCAACAAATAAGGGCTTGGGCCAACAAAATCCTACCTAATGGAGAGATAGTTGGAGAGGTGACAAAACCCTATACTTTTCATTATAAAACCAATAAACCGGAAAAAGATGGATTGTTTTGTGAAAGAATCTTTGGACCCATAAAAAGTAGAATTTGTGCTTGTGGAAATTATCGAGTGATCAGAGCTGAAAAAGAAGACCCGAAATTTTGTGAACAATGCGGGGTGGAATTTGTTGATTCTAGGATACGAAGATATCAAATGGGATACATCAAACTCGCATGTCCAGTGACCCATGTGTGGTATTTGAAACGTCTTCCTAGTTATATCGCGAATCTTTTAGATAAACCCCTTAAAGAATTAGAAGGCCTGGTATACTGCGATGTGTGATTTGATCAAAATTTTCATTTTACAGATTCGGACTGAGAAACTGTCATCCCAATCAGATTGAATGGGATGCCCCGGCTCTGACATGTGTTTTGGGAAAAGTAACATGAAACTCAGAATTATGGGTATATTCAATACTTCCAAATGAAAGGGGAATTGATCCATGGTCGATTCTATAACAGATAAATAGGAATTGCTAGTTATACCTCGTGAAAAAAAGACTTTTTAGTGGAATTAGCCATTCCATTTCTTTTAGAGAGAGATTCTCTTTAAGCAAGCAAATATATATAGCATGGTTACTGGAGTCTATTTATCGCATATATACTTCAAAGGACATCATGGCATAACCATCGAGGTGAGTAGAGACCTAAAAGGTCGAAGGGAATGATATATAGACAAGTAAATCCCTTACGAGTCCCAAAGTATCCCCTTAAAGGGGATTCATCATTTGAGGGGAAGTAGACTACTCAAAAATTTCACATTTCTATTTTGTCATAAGTAATTCATAAAATTTTTTTAAAGTAAAAAAAAGAATGAATCAATGAAAGGTTGGTCCTTACTGGGAACTTGAGTAAGGAGTAGCTCTTTGTAGGGTAGGGTTTTATCGAACAAAACAAAGTTTAAAAATAATAAAGAACCCCCTTTTTTTTGCTGTAACTACTTGAGCCGGATGAGAGGAAACCTTCACGTCCGATTTTAAAGGGGGAAATCCAATCCTATAGGAACCTATCTCGATTTTTCTTTTGCTAGGCCCATATCTAAAAAACCTACTTTCTTACGATTACGAGGTTCATTCGAATATGAAATCCAATCCCGGAAATACAGCATCCCACTTTTTTTTACTACTCAAGGCTTCGAGACATTTCGAAATCGAGAAATCTCTACAGGAGCAGGTGCTATCAGAGAACAATTATCCGATTCAGATTTGCGAATTATTATAGATAATTCATTGGTAGAATGGAAGGAATTAGGAGATGAGGGGTCCACTGGAAATGAATGGGAAGATAGAAAAATTAGAAGAAGAAAGGATTTTTTGGTTAGACGCATGGAATTAGCTAAACATTTTATTCGAACAAATGTAGAACCAGAATGGATGGTTTTGTGCTTATTACCAGTTCTTCCTCCCGAGTTGAGACCAATCATTCAGACAGATGGGGGTAAACTAATGAGTTCGGATATTAATGAACTTTATAGAAGAGTTATCTATCGGAACAATACTCTTACCGATCTATTAGCAACAAGTAGATCTACGCCAGGGGAATTAGTAATGTGTCAGGAGAAATTGGTACAAGAAGCCGTGGATACACTTCTTGATAATGGGATCCGGGGGCAACCAATGAGGGATGGTCATAATAAAGTTTACAAGTCATTTTCAGATGTAATTGAAGGCAAAGAGGGAAGATTTCGTGAGACTCTACTTGGTAAACGGGTCGATTATTCGGGACGTTCCGTCATTGTTGTGGGTCCTTCTCTTTCATTACATCAATGTGGATTACCTCGAGAAATAGCAATAGAGCTTTTCCAAACATTTTTAATTCGTGGTCTAATCAGACAACATGTTGCTTCTAACATAGGGATTGCTAAAAGTCAAATTCGGGAAAAAGAACCGATTGTATGGGAAATACTTCAAGAAGTTATGCGGGGGCATCCTGTATTGTTGAATAGAGCACCCACCTTGCATAGATTAGGCATACAGGCCTTCCAACCCATTTTAGTGGAGGGGCGCGCTATTTGTTTACACCCATTAGTTTGTAAGGGTTTCAATGCAGACTTTGATGGAGATCAAATGGCTGTTCATGTACCTTTATCTTTGGAAGCTCAAGCGGAGGCTCGTTTACTTATGTTTTCTCATATAAATCTCTTGTCTCCAGCTATTGGGGATCCCATTTCCGTACCAACTCAAGATATGCTTATCGGACTCTATGTATTAACGATCAGGAATCGTAGAGGTATTTGTGCAAATAGGCATAATACATATAATCGCGGAAACTATCAAAATAATACAGTTGACAATAATGACTATAAGTATATGAAAGAGAAAGAACTGTATTTTTGTAGTTCCTATGATGTACTTGGAGCTTATCGGCAGAAACGAATCAGTTTAGATAGTCCTTTGTGGCTCCGATGGAGACTAGATCAACGTGTCATTGGCTCAAGAGAAGTTCCCATCGAACTTCAATATGAATCTTTGGGTACTTATCATGAGATTTATGAGCACTATCTAATAGTAGGAAATGTAAAAAAAGAAATCCATTGTATATACATTCGAACCACTCTTGGTCATATTTCTTTTTATCGAGAAATAGAAGAAGCCATACAGGGGTTTTGCCGGGCCTATTCCTACGCTATCTAAAATAATAAATTAGATTAGGTGATGCCCGTGCCCGTAGGAATTCGGGTCTCTCCAGTTTCACTGGTATCATAATTTCTGAATTTTTGCGTGAATCAAGATTGAGATTGAGGAAAGGAAGTTTTCGAATCACTGACTCAGGCCCATTGTCGAATCCTATTCAGCAGAATATAGAGGTACTTATGGCAGAACGGGCTGATCTGGTCTTTCACAATAAAGTGATAAATGGAACTGCTATGAAACGACTTATTAGCAGATTAATAGATCATTTCGGAATGGCATATACATCACACATCCTGGATCAAGTAAAGACTTTGGGTTTCCAGCAAGCCACTGCTACATCTATTTCATTAGGAATTGATGATCTTTTAACAATACCTTCTAAGGGATGGTTAGTCCAAGACACTGAACAACAAAGTTTTATTTTTGAAAAACACCATCATTATGGAAATGTACATGCGGTAGAAAAATTACGTCAATCCATTGAGATATGGTATGCTACAAGTGAATATTTGAGACAAGAAATGAATCCTAATTTTCGGATGACTGATCCTTCTAATCCAGTCCATCTGATGTCCTTTTCGGGAGCTAGAGGAAATGCATCTCAGATACATCAATTAGTAGGTATGAGAGGATTAATGTCGGATCCCCAAGGACAAATGATTGATTTACCCATTCAAAGCAATTTACGCGAAGGGCTTTCTTTGACAGAATATATAATTTCCTGCTACGGAGCCCGCAAAGGAGTTGTAGATACTGCTGTACGAACATCAGATGCCGGATACCTCACGCGTAGACTTGTTGAAGTAGTTCAACACATTATTGTACGTAGAACGGATTGTGGTACTATCCGAGGTATTTCCGTGAGTCCTCGAAATGGGATGACGGAAAAAATTTTTGTCCAAACACTAATTGGTCGTGTATTAGCAGACAATATATATATGGGTCTACGATGCATTGCCGCTCGAAATCAAGATATTGGGATTGGACTTGTCAATCGATTCATAACCTTTCGGGCACAACCAATATATATTCGAACCCCCTTTACTTGCAAGAGTGCATCTTGGATCTGTCAATTATGTTATGGTCGGAGTCCCACTCACGGCGACCTGGTCGAATTGGGAGAAGCCGTAGGTATTATTGCGGGTCAATCAATTGGGGAACCAGGGACTCAACTAACATTAAGAACTTTTCATACCGGTGGAGTATTCACAGGTGATACTGCCGAACATGTACGAGCTCCTTCTAATGGAAAAATAAAATTCAATGAGGATTTGGTTTATCCCACACGTACCCGTCATGGGCATCCTGCTTTTCTATGTTCTATAGACTTGTATGTAACTATTGAGACTCGGGATATTATCCATAATGTGAATATTCCACCAAAAAGTTTGATTTTAGTTCAAAATGATCAATATGTAGAATCAGAACAAGTAATTGCTGAGATTCGTGCCGGAACGTCTACTTTTCGTTTTAAAGAGAAGGTACGAAAACATATTTATTCTGAATCAGAGGGAGAAATGCACTGGAGTACCGATGTCCACCATGCATCTGAATATATACATGGTAATGTTCATCTATTACCAAAAACAAGTCATTTATGGATATTAGCAGGAGGTCCGCGCGGATCCAGTATAGTGTCTTTTTCGCTCCACAAAGATCAAGATCAAACAAATGTTCATTCTTTTTCTTTTGAAGAAAGATATATCTTTGACCTCTCAATGACTAATCATCGAGTAAGACATAAATTGTTGGATACTTCTGGTAAAAAAGATAGGGAAATTCTTGACTATTCAAGACCTGATCGAATCATATCCAATGGTCATTGGAATTTCATATATCCTTCTATTCTCCAAGAAAATTCTGATTTCTTGGCGAAAAAACGAAGAAATAGATTCATTATCCCATTACAATATGATCAAGAACGAGATAAAGAACTAATGCCCTGTTTTGGTATTTCGATTGAAATACCCATAAATGGTATTTTACGTAGAAATAGTATTCTTGCTTATTTTGATGATCCACGATACAGAAGAAATAGTTCAGGAATTACTAAATATGGGACCATAGAGGTAGATTCAATCATAAAAAAAGAGGATTTGATTGAGTATCGAGGAGCAAAAGAATTTAGTCTGAAATACCAGAAGGTAGATCGGTTTTTTTTTATTCTCGAAGAAGTGCATATCTTACCCGGATCCTCGTTCATAATGGTCCGTAACAATAGTATCATTGGAGTAGATACACAACTCGCTTTAAATACAAGAAGCCGGGTAGGCGGATTAGTCCGAGTGGAGAGAAAAAAAAAAAATATTGAACTGAAAATCTTTTCTGGAGATATTTATTTTCCTGGAGAAACAGATAAGATATCCAGGCACAGCGGCATTTTGATACCACCAGAGACGAAAAAAAAAAATTCTAAGAAATCAAAAAAATTGAAAAATTGGATCTATGTCCAACGGATCACACCCACCAAGAAAAAGTATTTTGTTTCGGTTCGGTCCGTAGTCACATATGAAATAGCTGATGGGATAAATTTAGCAACACTTTTCCCTCGGGATCTCTTGCAGGAAAAGGATAATGTCCAACTTAGAGTTGTCAATTATATCCTTTATGGAAATGGCAAGTCAATTCGAGGAATTTATCACACAAGTATTCAATTAGTTCGGACTTGCTTAGTATTGAATTGGGACCAAGAAAAAAATGGTTCTATAGAAGAGGTTCATGCTTCCTTTGTTGAGGTAAGGACAAACGATCTGATTCGCAATTTCATAAGAATTGAGTTAGTCAAGTCCACTATTTCGTATACCGGAAAAAGGTATGATAGGGCAAGTTCTGTATTGATTTCCGATAATGGATTAGATCGCACCAATATCAATCCTTTTTATTCCAAGGCGAAGATTCAATCACTTACCCAACATCAAGGAACTATTGGTATTGGTACGTTGTTGAATCGAAATAAGGAATGCCAATCTTTGATAATTTTGTCATCATCCAATTGTTCTCGAATTGGTCCATTCAATGGCTCGAAATATAACAATGTGACAAAAGAATCAGATCCCATAATCCAAATTAGGGATTTGCCGGGTCCCTTAGGGACTATTGTCCCTAAAATAGCGAATTTTTTTTCATCTTACTATTTAATAACTCATAATCATATCTTGTTAAAGAAATATTTGCTACTTGACAATTTTAAACAGACTTTCCAAGTACTTAAATACTGTTTAATAGATGAAAATAGGAGAATTTATAATCCCGATCCCTGCGGTAACATAATTTTGAATCCATTCCATTTGAATTGGTGCTTTCTCCATCACGATTATTGTGAAGAGACATCTACAATAATTAGCCTTGGACAATTTATTTGTGAAAATGTATGTCTATTCAAATACGAATCACACGTAAAAAAATCTGGTCAAATTTTAATTGTTCATGTTGACTCCTTAGTTATAAGATCGGCTAAACCCTATTTGGCCACTCCAGGAGCAACTGTTCATAGCCATTATGGAGAAATCCTTTACGAAGGAGATACATTAGTTACATTTGTATATGAAAAATCGAGATCTGGTGACATAACGCAAGGTCTTCCAAAAGTGGAACAAATCTTAGAAGTGCGTTCGATTGATTCAATATCGATGAACCTAGAAAGGAGAGTTGAAGGTTGGAACGAACGTATACAAAGAATTCTTGGAATTCCCTGGGGATTCTTGATTGGAGCTGAGCTAACCATAGCCCAAAGTCGTATCTCTTTGGTTAATAAGATCCAAAAGGTTTATCGATCCCAGGGGGTACAGATCCATAATAGACATATAGAAATTATTGTACGTCAAGTAACATCAAAAGTGTTGGTTTCAGAAGATGGAATGTCTAATGTTTTTTTACCTGGAGAATTAATCGGCTTTTTGCGAGCGGAACGAGCAGGGCGTGCTTTGGACGAAGCGATCTGTTATCGGGCAATCTTATTGGGAATAACGAGGGCATCTCTAAATACTCAAAGTTTCATATCCGAAGCAAGTTTTCAAGAAACCGCTCGAGTTTTAGCAAAAGCTGCTCTACGAGGTCGTATTGATTGGTTGAAAGGCCTGAAAGAGAACGTTGTTCTGGGAGGGATTATACCTGTTGGTACCGGATTCCAAAAATTAGTACACCCTTCAAGGCAAGACAAGAACATTCATTTGGAAATCAAAAGAAAGAATCTATTCGAGTTGGAAATAAGAGATATTTTGTTACACCATAGAGAATTATTTTGTTCTTACGTCCAAAACAATTTCCATGAGACAAATTTCCATGAGACATCAGAACAATCATTTACACGATTTAATGATTCCTAAGAGCAGATTCTTTCCTTTCACTTTAACTATCTTTCAATTATCTGGTCCGATTATTGATTTGGTAAAAAATAAGTAATTAAAAGAAATTAATGGTTTGGGTCGTGTATCAACGGTCAATCCCCCGTAGAAGGTTCCATCGGAACAATTATTTATTTCAGGGTAACTCGTCTCTTTGTTAAAAAAAGGAAGTCTGGGGAAAAATGACAAGAAGATATTGGAACATCAATTTGGAAGAGATGATGGAAGCAGGAGTTCATTTTGGTCATGGTACTAAGAAATGGAATCCTAGAATGGCCCCTTACATCTCTGCAAAGCGTAAAGGTATTCATATTACAAATCTCACTAGAACTGCTCGTTTTTTATCAGAAACCTGTGATTTAGTTTTTGATGCAGCAAGTAGGGGAAAAAACTTCTTAATCGTAGGTACAAAAAATAAAGCAGCGGATTCAGTAGCATCAGCTGCAATAAGGGCTCGGTGTCATTATGTTAATAAAAAATGGCTTGGTGGTATGTTAACGAATTGGTCCACTACGGAAACGAGACTTCACAAGTTCAGGGACTTAAGAGCAGAACAAAAGATGGGGAAACTCAACTGTCTCTCCAAAAGAGATGCTGCAATGTTGAAGAGAAAATTATCTACCTTGCAAACATATCTCGGTGGGATCAAATATATGGCGGGGTTGCCTGATATTGTGATCATCGTTGATCAGCAAGAAGAATATACGGCTCTTCGAGAATGTGTCATTTTGGGGATTCCGACAATTTGTTTAATCGATACAAATTGTGACCCAGATCTCGCAGATATTTCGATTCCAGCAAACGATGACGCTATAGCTTCAATCCGATTGATTCTTAACAAATTAGTATCTGCAATTTGTGAGGGTCGTTCTAGTTATATAAGAAATCGTTGATTATCATTAAGAATAATATTAAGAATAATAAGATTATTTAATTATTTGGCAACTCCATAGATTTATTGGATCGGTTACTATTTTTGAATTTTTAAAAAGAGATAAAAAAAGTACTGGGGATATTGATATTATGTTATGATGTTATGTAATTTCTTGGTATCGTAAATAAAATATACGATTAATGATTCAAGTTAGTTAGTTGAGAAATAGATGGTTGAATCAAAATAATTTCTTTTTTGAAGTTCAATTTCTGTCAGAGGACAATATGAATGTTATACCATGTTCAATTAAAACACTCAAAGGGTTATACGATATATCGGGTGTAGAAGTAGGCCAACATTTCTATTGGCAAATAGGAGGTTTACAAATCCATGCCCAAGTACTTATCACTTCTTGGGTCGTAATTGCTATCTTATTAGGTTCAGTCATCATAGCTGTTCGGAATCCACAAACCATTCCGACCGACGGTCAGAATTTCTTCGAATATGTCCTTGAATTTATTCGAGATTTGAGCAAAACTCAGATTGGAGAAGAATATGGTCCTTGGGTTCCCTTTATTGGAACTATGTTCTTATTTATTTTTGTTTCTAACTGGTCAGGTGCTCTTTTACCTTGGAAAATCATACAATTACCTCATGGGGAGTTAGCTGCGCCTACGAATGATATAAATACTACTGTTGCTTTAGCTTTACCCACGTCAGCGGCATATTTTTATGCGGGTCTTACCAAAAAAGGATTGGGTTATTTCGGGAAATACATTCAACCAACCCCAATACTTTTACCAATTAACATCCTAGAAGATTTCACAAAACCTTTATCTCTTAGTTTTCGACTTTTCGGGAATATATTGGCTGATGAATTAGTAGTTGTTGTTCTTGTTTCTTTAGTCCCTTCAGTAGTTCCTATACCTGTTATGCTTCTTGGATTATTTACAAGTGGTATTCAAGCTCTTATTTTTGCAACGTTAGCCGCGGCTTATATAGGTGAATCCATGGAGGGTCATCATTGACTAGTTTTCGAAATAGTATTTTTTAAGCTTATCCCAATTCATGCATGATTCAAGATAATCCACTTGGTTGGGGAACATAATAGATACAAATACAAATATATATGAATATACGACCTAGAGTCGTAGGAAAAAAGATAGACGATATTGTGGAATTGTAAAAAAAAAGATGGGTTGGGGGGGTCACACTAGATGTATGTAATCTCTATAAGTCTAGCCCCTGTGTCTGTTTCTAGGAATGATTCTAGAATCCGATTCAATATAAAATGTGGGTGGTTTACGTTATGGAAGAAACAAATGTATATGTGATATTAGATATTTACTAGTTATATAGGACTGTTCCTAATATATATATATTATTATATACCCTTACCCTATATATATATATATTATTGATTGATTTGATTGCGGTTCACTGCATTTATATAGTTCCAATATAAGTCCTTCTGTTTCGTCTGTGATTGTGGATTGAATGAAATGCAAAAAAGAGATGAACTCAAAGATAGTATCTAGAAGAAAAAAGAAAGGAAAGAGGAATTGAATGAAAGAATGGTTCGAAACAAAGAAATGCAATAACTAGAACCGTATACATATGTATTTACAAAAACTCCATTATATTATGGGTAGAAACTCAAAATGAGATATCGAAATAGTTCTGACGATTCAGTAATATTATCATTTCAATTCGGAGTTTTTAGTTATTTCGACCCGATAGATCTTAATCAGATAGATCTTAATGATAAAATCTTAATGAAAAAAAAAATGATAAAAAAAAATTAAGTAAAAATTCATTGGTTGATTGTATCATTAACCATTTTTTTTTTGGTGCGAGGAACTTACCATGAATCCACTGATTTCTGCCGCTTCCGTTATTGCTGCTGGATTGGCCGTAGGGCTTGCTTCTATTGGACCTGGAGTTGGTCAAGGTACTGCTGCAGGCCAAGCTGTAGAAGGTATTGCGAGACAACCAGAAGCAGAGGGTAAAATACGAGGTACTTTATTGCTTAGTCTAGCTTTTATGGAAGCTTTAACAATTTATGGACTGGTCGTGGCGTTAGCGCTTTTGTTTGCGAATCCTTTTGTTTAATCCTAGAAATGTAAAAAAGTACCTTACATACTATACTTTTTTCTTATTTTTTTAATTTAACTCGCTATACTTTTTTCTTATTTTATTAACTCAGAATTGCTGTTTGCTTCTTCTAATTATATCAACGCTTTACTCCTACAATTATTTATTTGTTGAGACAATACTCCAGGAAAGGAAGGACTGTTTTGAGGATGAGTAATTACTGGATCCGCTCGTTTTCTTCCTTCGCGTACTTAGTTTAGTACAATGGAAACCTTTTTTTTACTTTTTTTAGGAATCGTTTCAACAAACGAGATATTTCACAATTGACATGAGACCCAAGACTTAACCTAATAAGTATTTTATTGGATTGGAAACTTCAAGTAAGAAATTTCAAAACTATCAAATTAAATTACTAGATTTAATCTACTCCCATTAAAAAAAAAATGGAAATAAAATTTATATAATAAAAATAAAAAGAAATCGATCAAAAAAGGGACGACGAAGTGATACAAAAAGAACTCTGTTCTTTGTTAGTCCTATCTATAAAAGGAGAGCATATGAAAAATGTAACCGATTCTTTCCTTTCCTTGGGTCACTGGCCATCCGCCGGGAGTTTCGGGTTTAATACCGATATTTTAGCAACAAATCCAATAAATCTAAGTGTAGTGCTTGGTGTATTAATTTTTTTTGGAAAGGGAGTGTGTGCGAGTTGTGTATTTCAAGAATAGGTTGTATCCATCCGACTGCACTTTATTTATGGTATTTTATTCATTTTATAGGATAAATAGGAAAAAAAGTGCACGATCTCAACGAATTATTTCTGAATAAATTAAGAAATCATATGTAAGAACCATAGCATTTCGTGACTTATTGGTAAATTTGATTCTCTATCAACCAATAATGTGAGACCATTAACATGGTTAAAGCTAAACTGTTTGAAGTCCAGGCAAAACATGGTACTCTTTCTACCGGTACTAACGTACCGAAATGGTTTAAAAATGAATAGTTGGTAATTTATCTGATATAGAACACTCATATCGATAAAATGATTTGAACCATTTATTAAAAAAATGGGCATCTTGCTATTTTTTTTCCAATGCCGAATCGACGACCTACGTAAAAAAAAAATAGGAATTTTTGGATTTGAAGAAAAAAAGTAAATAAAAAAAAAATATAGAAATAAATTAAAAATTTAAATTAAATAAAGAACAAATACAAATAAAGAAAGAACTTTGCTGACAATTATAGATTTTTGTCTGGTCGGAAGAGTCCTTCTAATATTCTGGTCTTATATCAGTTTCGATGTTTTTGAATATAAACAGAAAAGAGAGGGTAGGCTCATTACATTAAAAAAAAGATATGGGAATGCCCATAACATAAAATAAATAATTGAGCGTGAGAGCCAAATGAATCGAAAGATTCATGTTTGGTTCGGGAAGAGATTATGGAAGTTGTGAAATTAATGGTAAGATAATCTACTTTCATTAAATGATTTATTAGATAATCGAAAACAGAGGATCTTGAGTACTATTCGAAATTCGGAAGAATTACGTAGAGGGGCCATTGAGCAGCTCGAAAGAGCCAGGACTCGCTTACGGAAAGTGGAAATAGAAGCAGATGAATATCGAATGAATGGATACTCTGAGATAGAACGAGAAAAAGAAAATTTGATTAATGCCACTTGTGACACTTTGGAACGATTAGAAAATTACAAAAATGAAACCCTTCATTTTGAACAACAAAGAGCGATTAATCAGGTCCGACAACGAGTTTTTCAACAAGCCTTACAAGGAGCTCTAGGCACTCTGAATAGTTGTTTGAATAGTGAGTTACATTTCCGTACGATCCGTGCTAATATTGGCATTCTAGGGGCCGTGGGAGAAATAACAGATTAGCCCTTTTACTTTTACTTTAGTTTAGAGTTTAGGCATTATTTTTTCCCTTTGCTTCCGAAAAAGAATAAAAAAAAAAACACTAATGGTAACCCTTCGAGCCGACGAAATTAGTAATATTATCCGTGAACGTATTGAACAATATAATAGAGAAGTAAAGATTGTGAATACCGGTACCGTACTTCAAGTGGGCGATGGCATTGCTCGTATTCATGGTCTTGATGAAGTAATGGCAGGTGAATTAGTAGAATTTGAAGAGGGTACAATAGGAATTGCTCTGAATTTGGAATCAAATAATGTTGGCGTTGTATTAATGGGTGATGGTTTGATGATACAAGAAGGAAGTTCTGTAAAAGCAACAGGAAGAATTGCTCAGATACCTGTGAGTGAGGCTTATTTGGGTCGTGTTATAAATGCTCTGGCTAAACCTATTGATGGGAGAGGTGAAATTTCAGCTTCTGAATCTCGGTTAATTGAATCTCCTGCCCCAGGTATTATTTCGAGACGTTCTGTATATGAACCTCTTCAAACGGGGCTTATTGCTATCGATTCGATGATCCCTATAGGACGCGGTCAGCGAGAATTAATTATTGGGGACAGACAGACTGGAAAAACAGCAGTAGCTACAGATACGATTCTTAACCAAAAAGGGCAAAATGTGATATGTGTTTATGTAGCTATTGGTCAAAAAGCATCTTCTGTGGCTCAGGTAGTGACTACTTTTCAGGAACGAGGGGCGATGGAATACACCATTGTGGTAGCCGAAACGGCGGATTCACCTGCTACATTACAATACCTCGCTCCTTATACGGGAGCGGCTCTGGCTGAATATTTTATGTATCGTGAACGACATACTTTAATAATTTATGATGATCTCTCCAAGCAGGCACAAGCTTATCGCCAAATGTCTCTTCTATTAAGAAGACCCCCTGGTCGTGAAGCTTATCCAGGAGATGTTTTTTATTTGCATTCGCGCCTTTTGGAAAGAGCCGCTAAATCAAATTCTCGTTTAGGTGAAGGGAGTATGACTGCTTTACCAATAGTTGAGACTCAATCTGGAGACGTTTCAGCTTATATTCCTACTAATGTAATTTCCATTACAGATGGACAAATATTCTTATCCGCCGATCTATTCAATGCTGGAATCCGACCCGCTATTAATGTGGGTATTTCTGTTTCCAGAGTAGGATCCGCAGCTCAAATTAAAGCCATGAAACAAGTAGCTGGCAAATCAAAATTGGAACTAGCGCAATTCGCGGAGTTAGAAGCCTTTGCACAATTTGCTTCTGATCTCGATAAAGCTACTCAGAATCAATTGGCAAGAGGTCAACGATTACGTGAGTTGCTTAAACAATCCCAATCAGACCCTCTCACGGTGGAAGAACAGATAGTTACTATTTATACCGGAGCGAATGGATATCTTGATCCGTTAGAAATTGGACAGGTAAAGAAATTTCTCGTTCAGTTACGTACCTACTTAAAAAAGAATAAACCTCAATTCCAAGAAATTATATCTTCTACCAAGACATTCACCGAGCAAGCAGAAGCCCTTTTGAGGGAAGCTATTCAGGAACAGATCGAACTGTTTTTACTTCAGGAACAAACATCAACTTCTCCCTCTTATTCTTAGTACAAGAATACTCATTGAGAAATATTTCTGATTTGAATCATTCAAAAAAGGTTTCTTGGTATAGTCATTTAAAAAAATAGATGGAAATAAATTGCGTCCAATAGGATTTGAACCTATACCAAAGGTTTAGAAGACCTCTGTCCTATCCATTAGACAATGGACGCGTTTCGTTCCTATTTTCTTCTTTCGTATTCTTCCTTTCTCTTGTTCGGATAAAAAACGATTACACGGAAAATATTTTAGGGAATAAAAAAAGAAGGACGCATATCCAAATTGATGATGCATATATAATAAAGAGCATATATAATAAAGAATATATAGCGGGTAGCGGGAATCGAACCCGCATCGTTAGCTTGGAAGGCTAGGGGTTATAGTCGACGTTGGTTGATCATTTTTAACGTTTCTAATTCAAAACCGAACATGAAATTTTGGTTTCATTCGGCTCCTTTATAGAAGATCGATGTATTCCCAAAGAGAAAAATTAGATCCATAACATCTATGTTAGCTTTTCTGCATGAATCCGTCCAAAGCTACTTGCTTTATAGATGATCCCTCTAGAGGAGGGGGATTATACTAAATCCATTTAGTCTAGTTACTTCGTTCCCTATTTCCACTCGCAGGATCCTGAGAAAAAATTTGGTTTCCACCGAGCTGAAACAATATGCTGATGGTTCTAGTAAACCAAAACCATCGTTTTATAGCTATTTGGCTTCAATTTCCCTTTTACAAAAAAAATTGAAGATCTAGTTACGATTGGAAATAAACTTTTGTATCTTCATCCATAGATCCTTTACTCATACTCATTCAATTGGAAGAGTTAATCCAATTCAAAAAAATTATGCTTCGCGACTCCATATCCATAATCCAATCTTTTTTATTCAATTTCTAATTGGCCTTTGGATACAAATCGTGAGAATGTATATTCTTCCTCAAATATGCTATTGAGAGGTAAAGGATTAAACCTTTTTAAGAAATAAAGTTTTTGATCGGAATATGAAAAAAACTGAAAGATCCCTTAACTATTTAAGTTTTTGATAGAACGAATCACACTTTTACCACTAAACTATACCCGCTACATATTTATTATTGTATATGAATGGACCATTTGTCGAACAAAAGAGTGAGGCGCAATCAAGATAGCACCAGAATCATTAAAATTCTAGCGTTGACACTTCGTCCCGCCGGGGACTTAAATAGGCGGCGAAGAGCAGAAAGCTTACTTAAATTAAATAACATAAAAAAAGTTATAGTTATATTATACTTTTCTTTTCGTTTGATAGGAAGTCATTACTGACAGTCCCGATCTGAAAGAATCATTGAAGCTGGATCATAGAAAGGATTAAATCTGCATACATGGTTCCTTTTTTTTTTCAACTTCTCTTTCAACTGCCAGATCTTACTTATGAATTAAGAATTCGGGTCAATTGGATCTCAATTGTTCAAATAAAGCTTGTCTCTTGAACAAACAAATGAGTTATATTATAACTACGTTTATAAATATGTGTGTTTAATATTTGATATTTTTTTTTTTTTTTTTATTTTAATATTTTTTATTGTTTAATATATGTACATATATATGTACATAATATATATATATATATATATGTTTTTTTTTTATTCCAGTTTCTTTTTCCAGTAAGTAATAAATTGATAAAAAGAAAATAAAAATATATATATTATTAAGTATTAATATATATTAAGTAATAATATTAATACTTAATAATAAGAAATGACACTTCAACAAGTATTTTTGATTGATATCAAATCATTATTAAATAATTTTATCTATGGAAATACTGGCCTGGCCCGGCCAGTACTTAAACCAAGCCGGGTGAATAAACCTTTCATACAAAATAAAAGAAGTAGGGTATTTTTCTATTGGGGATATCCGTTTCGAATCATTATCTAAATTGAATTCCTGATCAAATTTCTTCTTAAAATTTCTTCTTTTATATATCTTTATAAGTTTATAATAAAATAACTTATAAGTTATATTATAATGTTCATTTATATATGTTATATAAATAAACTGTTATATAAATAAACATTATAATATTTTATATATCTTTATTTTATATCTTTTTTTATATAATCTTATATCTTTTTATATAATCTTATATCTTTACTTAATAATATATAACTTTATACTTTATAATATATAACTTTATACTTTATAATATATAATAATATATAATTTTTATTTATTTATTATAATTATAAATAAATAATATAATTTTATAGAATATAAATAAAAGAATATATATAAAAAAAAATATAATAGATAAATAAAAAAGGAAAACGAAGGTTTTTATCAATCTTTACTTCACGTGTCACATCACATAAAAAATTTTCCATTTTTAAATGGGGATGGGGAGAGATGGCTGAGTGGACTAAAGCGGCGGATTGCTAATCCGTTGTACGAGTTATTCGTACCGAGGGTTCGAATCCCTCTCTCTCCGCTTCTTCTGATTACTTGAGACTTTCGAATTCGAAGGAATTTCGATCCCTTGATTCTATCATAGGTAAACGTATGGAATACATAAAATCATAAGAAAAAAATTTAGAAAAAGCGGGAAAAACTAAAAATATATTTTTTTTATTCCTCACGTCCAGGATTACGCCCTGGATCATTAGATAAAAATCCGAAGATGAAGAGAGAAACAAAGAATATCACTACTGTATAAACGAATAGTTTGAGAGTAAGCATTACACAATCTCCAAGATCTTTTTTTTTTTGAAAAAGGGAATAGATTACTTATTTTTTACCACATACACTATTTTGTTTTGACATGACACCCCCCCAAAAATGAAGTGTTTTTTGAAAAGAAAGTCATTTTCACGAATTTCTTTGGAATAAGATTTTGATCCCTTCGTTATCAAAAATTTCTTGTCATATGATTAGGTATTGTAGGCAACCTAATAAAATCTTTGCTCACTGTAAGGTGAGAGCGAGGAAATAAGCTGATCAAAATTCATCGCCGTGGTTATTCAATATACAAGAATTTATATTTTTGAATCGAGGGTTCATAATATAAGACTTATCTGGTCTTATCAATTTTTCGAATTTTTATTTATCGAATAAATCATGAATTTAGCAGAGTATTAAATCATCGAAAACTTACAGCGGCTTGCCAAACAAAGGCTAAGAGAAAAAAAAGTACAGGTATGACAGGCATAACATCTACGATTGGATTTAAAAAGGCATAAGCTTCGGGCAATTTGGCGAAGAAAAAACTACTCGAATAAAAGACAGAATTAAGACAGATGCAGATTAAACTAAAGATATTAAACATAACAAAATTTCGTTCTTGTAGATTAGATAATTTTATTCTGATTGAGTTTTTTTTTATAAGGGAAAAAAAAGATAAGTCAAAAAATCTTTCTTTTTCTTCGAACTCTCCCAAATAAAAATCCTTCCTTCCATTCTCAAATGAGAATACAAGGAATTCCATTTTTATACAATATCTTAACTGAATTCCATGTAATGATCAATGAATTTTTTTGATTCTATATCTACATGTGTTGAATCCTAGCAACAATATATTCCCAATGTATTTATTGGGTTGGGATTGACGAATAACCAATACCAATATTAATGTTTATTAGTGTCGAATAGAAATTCGAAATGGGGCGTGGCCAAGCGGTAAGGCAGCGGGTTTTGGTCCCGTTACTCGGAGGTTCGAATCCTTCCGTCCCAGATCGTTTCCATCAGAAACGAAAGATGGGATCACATTGTATCCCACATGAAACATAAAATTGTTAACGAGAACAATCGTTTGTTCTGAATTCTAAGAATGATTCTTAGAATCATATTTTTTCTTTCGTTTGGTTTCTCACAAACGTAATCAAGTGTCAAATGTGGGTGGAAATAAATATCTTTTTTTTTATTCAAAAAAAATTCTGGGTTTATCATTCACATTCAGGATATGCTCGTACTACTCAATATTCATTTTAAAGTTAGTTACTTATGGAAACTTTATGTCCCATATCTATGTATGAAATGTCAATTCTCACATGAAGCATTCTGAATCGAAATGTGAATGAAAGAAAGGCCTCTTTATTCCCTTACCAAGGGTAAAAAGCCTAAAGTAAATAAATGGGGTATCCCAATTCCACAGTCTATGTGGAGACTAAAGAGTAGGGAGTTTTTGGTACTAATTTCATCACTGGTCTTAAAACTTCTAAAGCAGGTGTGGGAAAAAAATAGTAAAAACGAGTTGATCTGGACCCCATTTTTTTGTATTTTATCTGGTTCATCTTATATCTTATCCGGTTCAAATGAATAATTGTAAATCAATGTAATGTAGCGATTGGGGGGAAATTCGTATATTGCATCTACTTGACTTTATGGAATTGATGGAAAAGAAAAATTCTTGAACCTCAAGTAAAACAAAATCTGTATTGTATAAAATAAAAAGTTTTATTAATAATTTATTTTTTTCCGGGATTGCAAATCTATTAATATTAAAGGTTCTTCTTTTGAGGTTTATAGTTTATTTGTTCGAGAAAAATGGATCCTTCATAATTGATCGTCCCGAACAATCTTTTTAAGATGTAAATAAGTCTTAAGCAAACTTATTTATTCGTCTTTTTTAGAAATATGTTTCATTCATATGATAGAATATAGAGTTAAATAAATTGGATCCTTGCTGAGCCTTCTCCGGATAAATACTTATCTATCCATAGATAGATAGATAAAAAGTATGTACTATTATATACCGGTATACACACACCGGTTGAGCCAATGACTATTCATGATTCCATATTGAATCAATTACATACCGGTTTGAAATAAAATTAGAGGAATGTTATGGTAAAACTTCGTTTGAAACGATGTGGTAGAAAGCAACGTGCGACTTGAAGGACATGATCGGCTGTGGATTCTTACATCCACCATTTTCTATAGGAATGAAGATGTTCTTGGCTCGACATAGTTTGTTCTGCTCTGTTAGGAACCTAATTTGTGTTAGGTTGTAAGTAAATAGTACATGATGGAGCTCGAGCAGAAAGGATTGATTCGTTTATCAGGGGGAAGAATCTAGGGTTAGTAACTATCAATAAGTTAGACCAACTTTGTAAGTATATCCTCAATCAATATATAAATCGAAAGGTTAAAAAAATCGAAAAATCAAAGAAGTTTGAAAAAAAAGTAAAATTTTTCAGAATTGGTAAAACTATTTCGATCAAAAGTGTATCACAAGGAAATCTACCGTTCATATTCGATTTCTATAGTATAGAAAAAAATAACAAAAAACAAAAAGGTATGTTGCTGCTCTTTTGAAAGGAGTAAGGATCACCGAAGTAATGTCTAAACCCAATGATTTCACAAAGCAAAGATAAAGGATTCCGGAACAAGTAAACACTATTTTCAATTGTCTCAACAATTGAATCAGAATGAGGAATAAAAATAGATTCGAGATGAGACAAACAAAAGAGGTTAGAGACGGCTCAATAAATGTCTAAGGGTTTCCCTTCGAACTCTGTCAGAATTACCCAACTTGAGTTATGAGTACGAATGAGATTTCTTTTTTTCTGTAAGGAAGAATAAAAAAACGACTCAAATCATAGTCTAATTCATGATTTTATGGATCCATTTGCCATTATATACATATACAGAAATTTAGAATCCTTTTTTTTCTCGAGCCGTATGAGGAGAAAACCTCCCATACGTTTCTAGGGGGGGCATTGTTTATTTACATCTATTCCAATGAGCCATCTACCGAATCGTTGCAATTGATGTTCGATCCCGAAGAGAAGGAAGAGATCTCAGAAAAGTAGGTTTTTACGATCCGGTAAAGAATCAAACTTATTTAAATGTTCCTCTTATTCTATATTTCCTTGAAAAAGGTGCTCAACCTACGGGAACTGTTTGTGATATTTTAAGGAAGGCAGAATTATTTCAAGAAAGAACTTCGATTCGAGTTAATTAAAGTAAAAAAAAAAAAAAAAACAAAAAATTAATAAATAAAAAAAGGGGGGGGTCACTAGTATCCATCTTTGTGTAATTATTTACACACAATTTGCCTTTTTCTTGCTGTATTCATACTTAATTTACTTTTTTTCTTGTTTTGTTTGTTGCGGGAATCCACCAACAAACAAGGGGTTCATCTTGCTTATTGTACCTCTATTGATTGAATAAACCCGAGATTTTTTCTTTACTTTACCTCTTTCGTATTTTTTTCATACAAATTTATTATTTATGTTTATGTTGTGCCAATCCAACACAAGTCCTTATTTGATTTATTTAAATTTGTTTTCTTAACATTGGATTCATATTGACAATGATGCATCGAAGAAATATAATTCGATCGTAGATAAATAGATACGTTTATCTCCACCCCATATTGGTTTTTTCTTTCCTTTACTTCAGTCAAATGATGGGTTTGCCCTGCCGGATTTACTGGCATACAAGATGTATTTTCTTAACGAAAAAGAAAAGGAAATTGATAAATAAAATGGCGGTTTGTCACAATTTTGACATCTCTATTGGGAATCCGTTGTTGTTTAATCCGATCTGTCCATTTTGGTATTTTGTTTTGGTGTTTTTAATTGATCAACAAAAACAAATCTTTCTTTTCTATTTGTTCTAGTTCAATGTTTTGACGGGGTCGTGCAGTGCAAATCAATTGATTTTTTTATTTTGACCGTATTTACATATATATCCTATTTATTTTATTTTCGGGTTGCTAACTCAACGGTAGAGTACTCGGCTTTTAAGTGCGACTATGATCTTTTACACATTTGGATGAAGCAACAGATTCGTCCAGACTATTGGTAGAGTCTATAAGACCACGACTGATCCTCAAAGGTAATGAATGGAAAAAACAGCATGTCGTAATAAAATATTATAATTTTATTATTTAATTTATTATTTAATTAAATATTATTTAATTAAAGTAGAACTTTGAGTTTATCCTTACCGGATCGTTACAATTTTTTTTTTTTCTTTTTGTTTGGAAGTGAAAAAAAAAATTCACATTTACAGTTGGGTCTAGTGAATAAATGGATAGAGCCATAGGGCTCTAATTCTGGTGAAATAAAAAGCAACGAGCTTTTGTTCTTAATTTGAATGATTACCCGATCTAATTAGACGTTAAAGATAGATTAGTGCCTGATGCGGGAAAGGGTGGGTTCTTCTGTGAGTGGACCATTGATTTTCTTTCTTTTTTTTTAATGAATCCTAATTATTCTTTATTATGGATTGGAGACGGATGTGTAGAAGAAACAGTATACTGATAAAGAAAATTTATTCCAAAGTCAAAAGAGCGATCGAGTTGCAAAAATAAAGGATTTTTTACCCTCTTGTAATTATAACGAACATAAACCAATTGGATAGAAAAGGAGAGGAAAAAGATCTGTTGATTGGACTCCCCTGTTTCCTTTGTTTGCGGGATATATATATTTTTCTTACTGTAATTATATACATAATACATACCCCGTTCTGACCATATTGCACTATGTATCATTTGATAACCCCCAAAATGAAATAGGTCCCGCCTCTGGTTCAAGTAGAAATGTAAATGGAAGAATTACAAGGATATTTAGAAAAAGATAGATCTCGGCAACAACACTTTCTATATCCGCTTCTCTTTAAGGAGTATATTTACACATTTGTTCATGATCGTGGTTTAAATAGTTCGGTTTTTTACGAATCCACGGAAATTTTTGGTTATGACAATAAATCTAGTTCAGTACTTGTGAAACGTTCAATTATTCGAATGTATCAACAGAATTATTTGATTTATTCGGTTAATGATTCTAACCAAAATCGATTTGTTGGGCACAACAATTATTTTTATTTTCATTTTTATTCTCAGATGATATTGGAAGGTTTTGCAGTCATTGTGGAAATTCCATTCTTGCTGCGATTAGTATCTTCCCTCGAAGAAAAAAAAATACCAAAATCTCAGAATTTGAATTTACGATCTATTCATTCAACATTTCCCTTTTTGGAGGACAAATTATCGCATTTAAACTATGTGTCAGATATACTAATACCTTATCCCATCCATCTGAAAATCTTGGTTCAAATCCTTCAATTCTGGATCCAAGATGTTCCTTCTTTACATTTATTGCGATTCTTTCTTCACGAATATCATAATTGGAATAGTCTTATTACTCCGAATAATTCTATTTTTCTTTTTTCAAAAGAAAATAAAAGAGTATTTCGGTTCCCATATAATTCTTATGTATCTGAATGCGAATTTGTATTAGTTTTTCTTCGTAAACAATCTTCTTATTTACGATTAACATCTTCTGGAGCTTTTCTTGAGCGAACACATTTCTATGGAAAAATAGAACATCGTATAGTAGTGCGCCGTAATTATTTTCAGAAGACCCTATGGTTCTTCAAGGATCCCTTCATGCATTATGTTCGATATCAAGGAAAAGCAATTCTGGTTTCAAAGGGGACTCATCTTCTGATGAAGAAATGGAAATGTTACCTTGTCAATTTTTGGCAATATTATTTTCACTTTTGGTCTCAACCGTACAGGATCCATATAAACCAATTATCAAACTGTTCTTTCTATTTTCTAGGTTATCTTTCAAGTGTACTAATAAATCCTTCGGCGGTAAGGAATCAAATGCTAGAGAATTCATTTCTAATAGATACTGTTATTAAAAAATTCGATACCAGAGTCCCAGTTATTACTCTTATTGGATCATTGTCTAAAGCTAAATTTTGTACCGTATTGGGGCATCCTATTAGTAAGCCGATCTGGACCGATTTATCAGATTGCGATATTATTGATCGATTTGGTCGGATATGTAGAAATCTTTCTCATTATCACAGTGGATCCTCAAAAAAACAGAGTTTGTATCGAATAAAGTATATACTTCGATTTTCGTGTGCTAGAACTTTGGCTCGTAAACATAAAAGTACGGTACGCGCTTTTTTGCAAAGATTAGGTTCGGGATTATTAGAAGAATTTTTTATGAAAGAAGAACAAGTTGTTTCTTTGATCTTCCCAAAAACAACTTCTTTTTCTTTACATGAATCGCATATAGAACGTATTTGGTATTTGGATATTATCCATATCAATGACCTGGTGAATTATTCATAATTGGTTTGTTGACGTGATGAGACTTATGAATAGAATAGAAATGATCTATAAATGATCAAGAGAGAAAAAAATTCATGAATTTTCATTCTGAAATGCTCATTGCAGTAGTGTAGTGGTTGAATCAACTGAGTAGTCAAAATTATTATACTTTCTTCTCGGGACCCAAGTTTTATTTTAT
>JAEEGH010001866.1_pt1 | contig 59131 bp, 46 predicted proteins | sample 9134181 | NCBI WGS metagenome assembly JAEEGH01 (sample SAMN16246544, study PRJNA631951) | gut metagenome | biome: gut microbiome; feature: rumen; material: DP-attached | host: Bos | place: Iran: Karaj | collected 2018-10
CAGAAGGTTGCAGGTTTGAATCCTGCAGGAGTCACCAAGAAGAGGACATCAGTCCTCTTTTTTTATTCCCCACACAATAATTACCTACCCCTTTCGTTATAGGTTTATCACGCGCGCGAAGAGGACCGCCGCGCGCGACTACGGTGCACAAAGCACACAAAAAGCCGCCTGATGACAAAAAAAATCGCCATAATAACACTGCTGATGCTGGTGGCCCTGCAGGCCATGGGACGCAACGAGCGCGACACCCTCGGCGTCGGCACGCAGGTGGTCTTTGTGCGCAACGACGGCCAGTGGGACAGCCGTGTGCGATATGAGGCGCAACTCCACGATGCCGCCCTATTCCTCGAGGACGACGGCCTCACGGTGGCCCTGCGTGCGCCCCAGCGCCACCCCGCTCCGGGCACAGGGCGGCGTCTGCCCATGCACGCCTACAAGATGCTCTTCGTGGGAGCTTCGGCGGTGCCCATGGGCGAAGCGCAGCAGCCCGGCTACAGCAACTATTTCCTCGGCAGCAACCCGGCACACTGGCACTCGCGAGTGCCAAGCTACACCGTAGCCCGATACAGCAACCTGTACCCCGGTATCGACCTTGAACTCTACACCGCCTCCAATGCGCTGAAGTACAACTTCATCGTCCACCCCGGTGCCGACCCGTCGACCATCGCAGTCGAATATCTCGGCACCGACGGCGTCAGCATCGGCGGCGACGGCAGCCTCCGCATACGCACCTCGGTGCGCGACATCGTGGAGCTGAAGCCCTACGTCTACCAAGACGGGAAAGACAAAGGGCGCGTGGAGCGCGAGGTGAAGAGCCGCTGGCGGCTGAGCAAGACCGACGACGGTTACCGCGCCATTGTCGAAGTCGGCGACTACGACCGCACGAGCGACCTTGTGATAGACCCCGTGGTGCAGCTTCGCTTCTCCACCTACACAGGCTCGCGTGCCGACAACTGGGGCACCACCGGCACCTACGACTCACACAAGAACACCTACACCGCAGGCCTCGTCTTCGGCATTGGCTACCCCGTCTCGCTCGGTGCCTACGACACCACCTTCAGCAGCAACGCAGGAATCGCCGACATAGGCATCTTCAAGTTCGACTCCACCGGTAGCCAGCGTCTCTACGCCACCTACCTCGGCGGCGCGCAGGCCGATATGCCGCACAGCCTCTATGTAAACAACTTCGACGAGCTGCTCATACTCGGCACCACTGGCAGCAGCGACTTCCCCACCACCGCCGGCGCCTACCGGCGCGGACATGCCGGCGGCACCAACGTCAACTACGAAAACGCACAGACGATACCCTTTCCCAACGGCAGCGACATCTTCGTGGCGCGCCTCAGCGCCGACGGTACCGCGCTGCAGGCTTCCACGCTCATAGGCGGCAACGGCAACGACGGTCTCAACTACAAACGCAACTACAACAGAAACCAACAGATTATTATGCAGGGCAACGACACCCTGTATCACAACTACGGCGATGGTGCCCGCGGCGAGCTGATCACCGACATCTTCGGCAACACCTACGTCAGCAGCACCACCACAAGCACCAACTTCCCCACCACCGAGGGGGCCGCACGGCAGCACTACGTGTACAAGCAGGACGCCATAGTCTTTAAATTCGACTATGCCCTCCACACCCTCCTGTGGAGCACCTACCTCGGCGGCAGCGACGACGACGCGGCCTACTCCATAGACCTCGACGAGGACAACAACCCCGTGGTATGTGGCGGTACCGCCAGCGCCGACTTTCCCGTCACAGCAGGCGCCCTGCAGACCACCTATAGTGGCGGCACCGCCGACGGCTTCGTGACAAAGCTCTCCACCGCCGACGGCAGCCTGATGGCCTCCACCTTCATAGGCTCGTCGGCCTACGACCAGGCCTACTTCGTACGCGTGGGCAACGACGGCGAGACCTTCCTCTTCGGCCAGACCAAGGCGCAGGGGTCCACCATGATATACAATGCAGGCTACAGCGTCCCCTCGTCGGGCATGCTCCTGCAACGCCTCTCGCCCGACCTCGGCACACTGCGGTGGAGCACCGTCTTCGGCACCCCGGGGCGCATCAACCTCTCTCCCACGGCTTTCGCCGCCGACATCTGCAACCGCGTCTACGCCGCCGGCTGGGGGCGCGACTTCGTAGGCTACAACAGCGTGCCGTGGTATACATTGGGTACCACGGGCATGCAGACCACCGCTGGGGCCTACTCTGACTCCACCGACGGACAGGATTTCTACATCATAGCCCTCGACGCCGATGCCAACCAGCTCGACTATGCCTCGTTCTTCGGCGAGCTGCACCGCACCAGCGGCTACAGCCTCAACGGCGCCGACCACGTGGACGGAGGCACCTCGCGCTTCGACCGTCTGGCCACGCTCTACCAGTCGGTGTGCGCCTCCTGCGGCGGCACACAGAACTTCCCCACCACCGCCGGTGCCTGGAGCGACACCAACCGCTCCTCCAACTGCAACAACGCCATCTTCCGCTTCAACGTGAGGGACGACTTTCCTGTGGCCGAGTTCTTGGCGCCGCAGGCCGGCTGCGCCCCATACACCGTCAACTTCCGCCATACGGGACGCGGCACCTCCTTCTTCTGGGACTTCGGCGACGGCACCACCTCGACCGACCCCAACCCGACACACACCTACACCGCCGCCGGCACCTACACCGTCACCCTCACGGCCTACATGGCGGGCGGATGCAGCGGCGCCGACATACAGAGCCGCCAGCTGCTCGTCCTTGAGCCGTCGGAGGGCTTCACGCACCCTGTAATCATAGCCTGCAACGGTGAATCGGTGCCGATAGGTGTCGCTCCGCAACCTGGAGCCACATACACATGGGTCGGCGACGAGATAGAGACGTCCAACGTTGCCAATCCCTCTGTGTCACAAGCGGGTACATACATCCTCCGCACACAGGCGCAGGGATGCACACAGACCGATACCTTCAGGGTCAGCGTGCAGCACGTCATCATGGCCGACAGCCTGGTGGGCAACAGCTGTCACGACAGCGCCGACGGGCACCTGATACTCAGCATCGAGCCTGGCATTAGCCCCACGTCTCTCACCTTCCACTCCTCGCCGGCGCTACCGTCTCACACCACAGACTCCACGATAGTCTTCGACAGCCTGGCGCCGGAGGTTGAATACACAGTCACCGTCGACGGTCCCAACTGCACCTACACACACCGTTACACCCTTGCCAACAAGCCCCGTCCCAGCATCGAGCGGGATGCGTCGCAGCCCTTGTGCAACGACACGTGCGCCGGATGGTACCGCATAACCATCGACGGTCACGACACCCTCTTCAGCGGCCTCTGCGAAGGCACCTACAATGTCACCCTCATGGACGGCGACGGGTGTCCTGTGGCCCTCACCACACATATACTGCGCAACCACACCCTCGACAGCCTCCGCGCATGGGCCGACGACAGCCTGCTGTGGGACGGCGAGAGCACCACCCTGCATGCCTCTGTCGGCAACGAGGCGGCAGTGAGCTACCTCTGGAGCCCTGCGGCGACCCTCGAGAACCCTGATGCCGCCGACCCTGTGGCCACCCCGACCGACAGTGTGACAGTGTACAGCGTAACTGTCACCAGCGAGGGGTGCTCACGCACGGCGAAGGTGACGGTACGCTGCAACCAGGTCGTCTGCGGCGCACCGCTTTTCACCATTCCCAACGCCTTCACTCCCAACGGCGACGGCATGAACGACGCCGTATGCTTCAATAGCGACCAGCTTTCGGAGTTCACCATCGCCATCTTCAACCGGTGGGGCGAAGCCGTCTACCGCTCCGACGACCCGACGCAATGCTGGGACGGCACTTATCGCGGCACACCCTGCCCGCCGGGAGTCTACACCTACACCTGCCATATCACCTGCTTCGGCAACCACACCAACGACCTGAAAGGCAACATCACACTCATACGCTAAGTCCATGAAGCACATCAACAAAGGAGACCAGTTCGTGGTGGCATGCGTCGAGAGCCCCGACACAGCTCCTGCCGTCATCGCCGCCGCCCGGCTTTTCGCCGCAAAGCTGCGCCACAAGAGCCTCATGTTACTAAACGTATCGAGCGACAACTCCGACAGCGGATGGCTGAAGCAGTACGAGATACCTTACGCGGCACTGCGTGGCGACTGGGCCACAGCCATCGAGGGGCTCCCGACGGTATTCAACGCGGTGTTGGCAGTGACTGCCGTCGACCCGACGGCACCACGCGGCTCCATCGCCAACCCACGCTCACTGCTGCGCGAGTTCAGGAAATGCAAGGTAGCCTATCTGACGGTGCCGGCATCGGGTGCTACTGTGGTTAAGACAGGTGTGTCGGCTGTGGTGACGGTGGATTTCCACCGCGAGAGCAAGGAGAAGCTCATCTGGGCCTCGTACCTCAGCCGCTTTGTGGGTGCTGAGCTCACCATAGCCCTTCCGCAATACAAAGACCAGGGGCTGCGCACCTTGCAGGACAACAACCTGCGGTTTATCGACAAAGTCTTCACCCCGCTCGACATCCGATACGGGAAGCGTTCGCTCCGCGCCTCGCACACCCCCGACCTCGAGGCACTCGACAACCTACGGCTCGACCTGCTCATAGCCCTCACCACCGACCCACGGGCCACCGACCCTATCGACTGGATTCTGGGTACTGCCGACCGCCGTCTCCTCACCCACCCTTCCGCGACGCCGATCCTCTTCCTCAACCCCCGCGACGACCTGTATGTCTTGTGCGACTGAAAGAGGACAAAACAAATCCTAACGGCGCCAGAATTCTCCTGCTGCGCTACGCTAGCGAAATCTTGCTAATCTTATAAATTTTTTCCGCATGTGGCGGTGATGTCAACGTGAATTACCGTCAATGTGCCGTTAATTATCGTAAAAATGCCTGCGGATTTTTTTTCATAATTTATATTTCCCCTTTAACCTTCCGTTGCCCCTACAGGGCTTGCTTCTCACATTAATCTATCATTTTTCAATTATTAATAACTCTTTTGAAAATCTTAACGTGGTTTTAACAAAAAAAGTTTGGCGGAATGAAATCCCATTTATACCTTTGCAAATATACTTAATTATCTAATTATCAATAATTAAATATAATATGATTACACATTTTGACACAAACAATGTTTATCTTGCTAAAGGTATGACCTCGGAAAAGTATGTTGATGCGACAGAGCATCTTTTAGGCACGTTGCATAACTACAAAATCAATTGGATCTTCTTACCCAAAACGATATCTCCTTTCCATATTTGGGCGCGCGACTACATGCCTGTGCAAGTTAGTAAAGAGAAGTTTGTGTGCTTCAATTACAATCCCGATTATCTTAAAGACTATCCTGAATACAAGCCTAACACAACTGCAATTTCTTCAGAACTTGGATTAAAGGTGATAGATTCAGACATTATTATTGATGGCGGCAATGTCATTAGTTGTGGCAATAAAGTCATCATGACAGATAAGATTTTCAGAGAGAATCCACACTACAACCGCAATTGGCTTATTGATTCGCTGAGTCAACTTTTGGAAGCAGAGATAGTGCTAATTCCAGAAGATTATTACGATGAATATGGTCATGCTGACGGGATGGTGCGTTATATGGGCGAAGGCCGGGTTCTGCTCAACAATTACTGTGACTTTGACAAGGGTTTGCGCAAGAGACTTTTTGCTGCGCTCCACCCTTATTTCGACATTACAGAACTCCACTACGGCACTTATACTGATAGAAGCTGGGCATATCTTAATTTTCTGCACGTGGGGCGTCATATCTTCATTCCAATGATGGATGACAAATTAGGAGAAACGGCCTATTGGCAGATTGCCGATGCTTTTCCCCAATGCAAGTGTCATCCTGTTCGTCGTTGCGAGAGTATCATTCGCGATGGTGGAGCGTTGAATTGCTCAACATGGAACATACTTGCTGATTTGCCAAAGGAAGAAGATAATATTCATGAATTACCAAAAATAGTTTGATTATGTTTACAGCAAAATTTATCAAAAACATCTTCTTGGATAAAGATTGTATAAAAGCCATTGGCAGAAGTGGAAAATTAACCAGAGTATTTGCAAAACAAGGAGACCTTGACGGCTCGTGCAGTATTTATAGTTTGATGATGATGCTTATCTTTCACCAAAAGCTGGATTGGGAAGACTTGATTGATGGCAACCGTGCAAAAAAATACGAATTCGTTGATCGTATTCAGCACGAATTCTTGTATGAAATTAACGGAATCTGTTCTGGTGGGTACAGTTTGCCAGAAATCTCTGAAACGGCAAACCAATGCTTTGGTAGCAAAATTTGTGAGGCATACACAACGGAGCCAGGTACTCCGAATAGCATAAATCGCCGAATACTGCAAGAAAGAATCAAGATGTATTTAGACAATAGGCAACCCGTTATGTTGGGATATTCTAAGCCTTCGGAGATTGGGCATTCCTTGGTCGCCATCGCCTACAGAAGAGAGTCAAAGAATCGGCTACGTTTGTTCTGTTTAGATCCCTCACACGGAGTGCCTTTCATGCACATATGGAATACTGTCATCGACCTCGACTATCTTACTTCCGACGATGATGATTTCACAGACATCAACTATTATGCAGAGAAAAAGATATGCGTCAACAGTTTTTTAGTCATAGATGCCACCCCTCCGGAGTGGGATGATTGTCCGTTCTAAGGTTTATAACAATATCGGTACGGACTATTGGCGAAAGATGCAAGCTTTGTTTCTAACGTGAGTTTTAAGAAATCGGGCACATCCGTAAAACACTCTTGAAGGTTGTAGTCAGCTTTGGCTTTAGGTTCTTTTTTGCTACCTAATATATTATACCTGTTACATGGCGGTTTAGAACATATTGGTGGTAGTTTTTGTATAACTAAAGTAGGATTGCTTTGTACTTGTGAAGTAGCATCGAGTACACGAAAAAGATTAGCGACTTTCAAAGGGCCATCGAAAATCAGATTGTCAGATTTTCGTTGTAACTGGCGGATAAGTATTCCACCAAAGTAAGACTCGTCTGTCAATTCGTATTTATAAGACCACTTGTCATTCTTCACTACTATCTTACTGTTGATTTTGCTTTCAAAATTCAAGTCTATTCCTCCAAAATCGTTAATATACCAGCACAAGGCTTCTGAATTTCTGGGATGAACAGAAATATCCTGATGATTCTTATTGTAGTAATAGAACTCGAAATCCAGAATGCGGTATTCCTCATTCTGATATTTAATAACACACTCATTCATCAAGACATCGGCTATAGACTGAAAAGTCTGCAATATAGACTCTCTACTAGCATCAGCAGGGATGCACATCATGGATTTTAGTCTCTCTATAGTCATATATATTATATTTACAAATTTGCCATATCATCGTTTGTTTGAGGCCGCAATTTGCGACCTCAAACATTTTTTCAATGTGCAAAGATACAAATATTCCCCCAACCACAAGGCCTTTGTGGATAACTTTTCGCCAAATTAATTTTCTACCGCACGACTCTCTGACCGACCGAGAGTTGACCCCGACGGCGCCAAAGCCATCTCGTGGATTCCCATCGAGGCACTCTTCGCCGAAAAAGGGCTCAGATTGTCCTACAACGACATCAAACAATGCAAAACTGCCCTTGTAGGAGAATGTAGGATAGACAAATTTTTTGCATAGCATCAGCCTGATATTTTGTTGTTTAACCTCCTACGATGGATCCATTGTATGAGTTTTTTTTGTTTCAGGGGGTGTACTTTTGCACCGAGTTTCAGCTGAAACAAGAAAGAAAGTATCACCCGAGTCGAGGCGAGGAGGATGTTCTCGAGTAAATGGCCAAAGAATCCGACCTTCCACTCACCAAAAACTCAAACAAAATGAAAACAAACAAAACCAACAGCAAGATGACGACAAGTATCGACAACAAGTACGACCGCCACAACCACAAAGCCCTCACCTTCGCCCAGAAGGTAGGACGCACCCTCAACCCCAAAGGTCGCAAAGGCCTCGTAGAGAAAAGTGGAAAGTAAAACCGACTCGCTTGTCTCAGTGTCTCAGTCTCAGTTGAAAAAAAGGATACCCCCTAACTCATGCACCCCCTCTTTATATTACTATAACTAATTAATAATAAGATATATATAATAATAAAGAGGTAGAAAAATGAAAATAGGGGTACCCCAAAAAAACAACTGAGACACTGAGACTGAGACGGCAAGACAGAAAAAATGAACAACAAAAAAACAAGTAAAATGATGAACTACAATATTTTTGACAGTGTCGCACCTGCGATGCCCAAGCCCTCGAAAGGCACAGAATTCTGTAAATTACTCCTCTCAAAGGCATCAAAAGATATGAGGGAGCCCCTCGTTCCAATGGCTATGCCCGCACTTTCTGCCCATTTGACCAACGTGAAGTTCAAATATAGCGACAACAAATATTACGAGCTTTGTGGCCAAATGGGGCACCTCATAGGCCCTTCGGGCATAGGTAAGGCCCAGTTGACGCATCTCATTGAGACTATCATGCGCTCTTTCCGCGAACATGATGAGATCGAATACCAGAAGCTGGTTGACTGGCAGCGCCAGATGAAGACCCGCGGCGCCAACAAGGAAAAGCCCGAACGTCCAGACGTGGCCTTCTGGTTCCCGCCTGCCGACCTCACCAATCCCGCCTTCATCCAGAACGCTATGGCGTTGGAGAAGATGGGCGGAAGGACGCAGTACATCAATCTGCCCGAAGTCGAGATGGCCGACCGCATATGCGGCGGACACAAGGCAGTGAGCCAGATGACGCGCTATATTTATGACTGTCAGCGCGCCGGCGCCCTTCGTGCAACCAGCGATGGCGTCACCGGCAACCCTATCCTGCGCGTGAACCTCACCTTCAGCTCCACCCCCGACGCCGCTCGCGCATTCTATAAGAAAGAACTCACCAACGGCTTCTTCGGACGCATACCCTTCGCCTACAAGGCTCGCGGCGAACGCAAGGGCATTATCCCCCGGCAAGGGAATTACGACGAAAAATTCATCTCCGAACTCGACAAATATCTCCTGCGGCTCGACAACTGCAAGGGCGAGTTCAAGGTTCCGCAACTGAACAAGGTGGCCGACCAGCTGGCCGGAGAAATGGCCAATATCGCCGATCTGGCCGACGATGATATGCTCTTCGATCTCTCCCACCGTAGCATCTTCGCCGCCTGGAAGAAGGCCGCCACACTATGGATACTCAACGACCAGACGTGGGCTCGCTCCATCGGCGAGTTTATGGTGTGGTTCTGCTACTACGACCTCTGGTCGAAGGTGCAGGTGTTCGGCGACATGTTCAAGGGTGTGGACGGGCATCAGGACGAGGTGCTGCGTAGCGGTCCCAAGAACATGCTCGACAGCCTCGCCGACGATTTTCACGAATACCAGCTGGAGGCATTGCGCGAGAGTTTGGGCAAGAGTAAGGCGGGCACGAATCACCAGCTGCGCGTCTGGAAAAACCGCGGCTTTATAACCTACGATTCTTCCACAGGACTCTACTCCAAAACTGAAGAATACCTCTCCCCAAAATCATAAAGCCCACTTGTTTGTGTGCCCGCCGACAATAATCGGCGGGCACACATCACCCTAAAAAGAATTCTTTGACATACTGAGAACCAACCAAACACAAGCCCATATTAACACTAAACGCATGGTTCCCAGCCACTAACACCTATTAACGGCTACTAGACGGCTAGTAGACGGCTAGTAGACCTACTGAAGACAGCCTGAAATCCATCATTTCCGTCCAACCACGTCGGCTGCTATGGCCCGCGAGCTTGATGAGCTAACGTGAGTGTTCCACCTGCTTTGCAGGCCTTGAGCACCGCTGAAATAAGTACAATTAGCGAAAAACAAAGTGAACTAACGTAATCGTTAAAATTAAGGTTTACAATATAAAAAATTATTCATATATTTGCATTTTGCGCACGTGAGCGCGCACGAGAATTAACAACCTGTCACTCAAAAGCTTCAACGCGCTGCGATGACAGTAATACTGAACAAAAACCACTTTCTGCAATGGAAGAAATGACCCCCAACAACGAGACTCTGGAGCAGAATCTCGAAAACACCGTCGCCACCGAGACCAACACAGTGGCAGAAAACGAAAACAATGCAACAGCCTCCATCGAAGAGACTCCTGTAGCGGAAACACCCCAGGCCGAGGAGAAAGCCGTCGAACCCCAGGTGGATTACTCCAACTACAGCCGTGAGGAACTGGTGGATGCGCTGCGTGCACTACTCGATGAGGACGTCACGACAATACGTAGCCGCGTGGCTGACATCCGCAACCGTTTTGCGGAGCTTACCGCCACAATGCAGCAACAGCCTGCCGAACAACCCGAGGAACAGCCCACCGCCGAAAACGAGGAAACAGCCGCCGACGAACAGCCCGAACAGGTTGTTGACGCTGTGGCCGACGCATTCCGCACTCTCTATGGCCGCTATCGTGCTCTGCGCCAGCAGCACCACGAAGCCATGGAGGCTCAGAAACGCAAGAACCTGGAAGCCAAGCAGGCCTTGATAGAGGAGATGCGCACCCTGGCCGACAGCGGCGAGGAGCAGGTGAAGCAGGCCATGGACCGCTTCAACGACATACAGGAGCGTTGGAAAGCCATCGGCGAGGTGCCCCGTGAGGAGATGAACAACCTCTGGCAGAGCTACCACTTCCAGATAGAGCAGTTCTTCAACAAGCTGAAGATAAACCGCGAGCTTCGCGCGTTGGACCAGAAGAAGAACCTTGAGCAGAAGATAGAGCTGTGCGAGAAAGCCGAAGAGCTCATCGTGGAGCCGTCGGTCACCAAGGCTTTCAAGGCCCTGCAGGATCTGCGTGCCCGGTGGAAAGAGACGGGACCGGTGCCTGCCGAGCAGAACGAGGAGATATGGCAGCGTTTCTGCGCAGCAGCCAACCAGATCGACCAGCGCCGTCGCGAATACTACGACCAGAGGAAGGAAGAGATGGACAACAACCTGCTGGCCAAGCAGGCCTTGATAGCCAAAGCCGAGGAGCTGACGGCCAAGGAGCCTGAGACCACCAAGGAGTGGAACGACCTCACCTCTGCACTCGACGAGCTGCTGAAGGTGTGGAAGACCATAGGCACTGTGCCGCGCGAGGTGAACGAAGAGATATGGACAAAGTTCAAAGGCATCATCGACCGTCACTACGAGGCCAAGAAAGAGCATTTCGGCACTATAAGGGACGAGCAGAACGCCAACTACCAGAAGAAGGTGGAACTCTGCCTTAAGGCGGAGGCCATTGCCAAGCGCGAAGACTGGAAGAAAGCCACCGAGGAACTGCTGCAGCTGCAGAAAGAATGGAAAGAGACCGGCGCCACCAACCGCAAGGTCAGCGAGAAGATATGGCAGCGCTTCCGCGCGGCCTGCGACGAGTTCTTTGCCAAGAAGGGCGAGTTCTTCAAGGAGCGCCGCACCTCCGAGGCCGAGAACCTTGCCAAGAAGGAAGCCATCCTTGCGGAGCTGAAAGCGCACACCTTCGGTGACAACCGTGAGGAGAACATCGAGACAATAAAGGACTTCCAGCGCCGCTGGGCTGAGGCCGGCTTTGTGCCGATGGCCGACAAAGAACGGCTGCACAAGGAGTTCAGGGCCGTGATAGACGGCATCTTCGAGCGCTTGAAGATATCGGCCCGCGAAGCCGAAGAGACGGCCTACCGCGAACGGCTGCACAATATCGGCGGCGACGCCAAGAAGTTCGTCATGGGCGAGCGGCAGGAGCTGACGGAGAAGATAGAGAAGCTGCGCAGTGACCTAGCGTTGTGGGAGAACAACCTGGGCTTCCTGGCATCGAGCAAGCAGGCCGACCTGCTGAAGGCCGAGTTTGAGAAGAAGATGCAGGGTGCGCGACAGCAGATAGCGCTGCTGCAAGCCAAGCTGCGCATCCTCAAAGAGACCGAAGAGGGCGAGAAAAAAGAAGAGTAAGTGAACACCACCCTGCAATACAAGCTGCACAGCGGCAAGAACTCCAAGGCGGCCTACTATATGCAGGCCGCCCTGCGTGACATGCTGCCCGACAAGCTCTTCAGACAACGGCTTGAAGGGGAACTCGGCCGCTGTGCAGAACTCTATGACGCCGGCTACATACAGGACCGCGTCGACTACTACTGCAAATTGAAGACACCAACGACCCTCTGTGCCGACGCAGAACATATAGGACAGTTGCAGCGCAAAGGGAACCCCAGCACCTACTACTACGACAGCCGCGAGGCGTTGCAGTGGTTCAACCATCAACTACTGTGGCACTACCTTTTCGGCGACGTGCGCGAGATACCGGCGGAGCCCACGGTGGTAAAGAGCCGCTCCACGGAGACCGACAACACCAACAGCGTACTGCTGAAGCTCGACCGCTGCCGCCACTTCGTCTACATACACGACCATCTGCAGCCCGAAGAGAAAGAGGACCGCGCCATATTCCGCGGCCATATAGGCACGCGCGAGAACCGTGCACTTTTCTGCCGCATGTTTGCCGACAACCCTCGTGTGGATGCCGCCGACACTATACCCGGAAGCACCGAAGGCCGTAAGCACACAAGCCAGTCGAAACCCATGATGTCGTTCTACGAGCATCTGCGCTTCCGCTACATCATGGCCCTCGAGGGCAACGACGTGGCCTCCAACCTCAAGTGGATAATGTCGTCGCATTCCGTGGCCGTGATGCCCAAACCCACCTGCGAGACATGGTTCATGGAAGGCCGTCTGCAGGCCGGCGTGCACTATGTGGAGATACGGGCAGACTTTGCCGACCTGGAGGAGAAGATGGACTACTACAGCAGCCACATGGAAGAGCTGAAAGCAATAGTGGACAACGCCAACAGATATGTCGCACAGTTCCGCGACTGGCGCCGCGAGCGCTACATAGCCCTGCTGGTGATGCAGAAATACTTCAAGATGACCAACCAATGAAACACATCAAGAACATATTGTCCTACGTCTCTACTCCTCTACGACTTACTGCCGCACTATTGCTGCTCACCGCCTGCAGCGGCGGCAGCTCCACCGTGCAGTTCCACCGCTTCGAGCGCCTGCTGTTCAACTCTCCGGTAGAGAACCTTCAAGCCGTCCTTGTCGACAGTCTGCATGTCTACAACACCCCGCTGCTGAACGTTGAACCGCACAACCCGCAATACATGCAGGCCCTCGGCGCCTTCGTCGGCGACCCAACGGTGCGCCGCATCTATGCTGTCACCGACAGCCTCTACAGCGACCTCGGCTGGCTTGAAGATGAGTTGGGTGGGGCTCTAGAGCGTTCGCGCCGCTTGTGTCCGGAGATGAAATACGACAAGTTCTACACCCTCGTCACAGCCGACTTCGACGACTACCGCAACCGCGTGTTCTGCAGTGACCACGAGCTGGCACTCTCCATAGACCGCTATGCCGTAGGCGACCTCCCTGGAGCTGTCCCTGCCTACATCGAGCGAATGAGCCGCAAGGAATATATCGCCGCCGACTGCATGGAAGCCATTGCGCGCGCCAACATCGTGCTGCCCGACGGCGACATGACCCTGCTCGACTACGCCATCGCCGAAGGCAAAGCCATTTACTATGCACAACAGACGCTCCCAAAGGCACACGACACCATCCTCCTGCGCTACACCGCCGACCAGCTTGCCTGGATGAAAGCCAACATCGAGCAGGTATGGGGCTGGCTCATACAGAACAAGATGCTCTACACCACAGACATCAGCCAGCTGCGCAACATCATCGACGAAGCACCCCACACCAACGCCTTCGGCCAAAGTTCTGCACCACGCACAACATCCTACATAGGCCTGCAAATAGTGAACCGCTACATGAAGAAAAGCGGCGCCACTATGCAGCAACTCTTCGACAACAGCGACAGCCGCGAGATACTCTCCACCTCAGGCTGGCGCCCCTAAACATTGAAACATGAACCACAAGACAACCAATATCTACACCCACCTGCTGCAGAAAGTACTGCTTGCCTTCGGCGCCCTCGTCGCCGCACAGGCGGCATTCCACCTCTGCAACCTACACATCTTCCACCTCGACGGAGACGAATGGAAAGGCCTTATACTGGGCAATGTGCGTTTCGGTCTGGCCACCGTGACCACGTTCCTCCTCCCCTACCTGACCCTCATGATACTGCCGCTGCCGGCACGCAACCGACGCTGGTACCGCATACTGACAGAGGTGCTGTACATCGCCGCCGTCTTGCTCATGGTGATACCACGCGGATGCAACAGCGCCTACTACCAGTATACCTACCGTCTGCTCTCAGACGAGATATTCTCCTATCTCGGCATCAGCGGCCAGATGGGCTCCCTGGTGCCACACTTCGCCGTCGACTACTGGTTTGCATGGGCCTGCCCGCTGGCTATAACCCTGCTGTTCCTCTTTCTCAACAGCCGCATACGGCGCTACGAAGTAGCCCCGAAAGCCCATGCCGGATGGGGGCTCATCCTCGCGGTGCTGATAGTGGCCTTCCTCGTCCGAGGCGGCATCGGCCACGCCCTGCAGCTCAGCGAAGCGGCACACTATGTGCAGCCCAAAAACACGGCACTCGTCAACAACGACGCCTACAACATACTGCGCACCCTCTTCACCCCCGACCTTGAAGAGAAGGACTATATGCCCATGGACGAGGCAGCGGCACTCTGCCCCACAGTACACACCTACACCAACGACACCGTCAAGCGCAAGAACGTGATGTTCATCATCCTCGAAAGTTTCGGACAAGAGTTCATGGGCTGCTACAACACCCAAGCCGACGCCGAGACACGCACACCGTTCCTCGACTCGCTGGCCCTGCACAGCACCCTCTATGACGGTCGCGCCAACGGCAAGAAGAGCATTGAGGGCATCATGGCCATCTCCGCCGGCATCCCAAACCTCATGAGTCGCCCCTTCGCCAACTCGGCCTACGGCGAACACGACAGCTACAGCGGTCTGCCGGCCACCCTGCGCCGCAACGGCTACCACACAGCCTTCTTCCACGGCTCCTACAACGGCGTCATGAGCTTCGACACCACATGCCGACGCATCGGATATGACGAATACCTCGGCATGGACGAGTACAACGCATGGGCTCCCGCCAACAGCGACTACGACGGCGTATGGGGCATCTACGACGCACCTTTCCTGCAATACACCGCCGCGCATATCGGCACCTTCAGCCAGCCGTTCTTCGCCGCAGTCTTCACCGTCACCTCGCACCACCCCTTCCCCATCCCCGAGCAGGACAAAGAGAGCTACAAAGAAGGACGCCACCCCATACTCAAATGCGTGGAATATACCGACAACGCCCTGCGGCAGTTCTTCGCCGCCGCCAAACAGCAGCCCTGGTACAACAACACGCTCTTCGTCATCTGCGGCGACCACAGCGGCCACGGCCTTACGCGCGAATACAACGACTATGACGGCTGGTACCGCATACCCATGATCTTCTTCGACCCGTCGGCCGACACCGCCGTGCGCAGCCAGCGCATCGTGCAGCAGACCGACCTCTACCCCACCATCGTCGACTACCTCGGCCTTACCGACACCATCGCCGCCTACGGCACATCGCTCTTCCGCGAGCCGCAAGGCCGCTATGTCTACTACGCCAACGGCTACCACTGCCTCGTCAACAACAACGCCGACGACCCCGCCACACACGACATCACCCTCATCATGGGCGACTACGAGAGTGGCACCCCCGACAACCTCCGCCTGCTCAAAGCCCTCATACAGCAATACAACCACAACATGATCAACAATAACCTCCTGCCATAATGAAAACCAAGACCCTCATAATCGTCAACCCCATCTCTGGCGTCGGCCGACAGCGCCGCATAGAGACCCTGCTCAAGCAGAACCTCAACCAAGACCTCTTCGACTACACGGTGCGCTACACCGAACACATACACCACGGCACCGAGATAGCCCGCGAGGCTGCCGACAAAGGCTACCACTGCGTCGTCGCCGTGGGCGGCGACGGCTCCGTCAACGACATCGTCCAGGGCATCAAAGACACCGACACACGCCTCGGCATCATCCCCTGTGGCTCAGGCAACGGCCTCGCCCGCTCACTCAAGCTACCCCTGCAGCCTTGGCTCGCCATCCGCGCCCTCAACCAGCAGTATGAGCAGACCATCGACTCCATCGTCGTCAACGACCGCTGGATCGTCGTCAACGCCGCAGGCTGCGGCTTTGACGCCTACATAGCACGCCTCATGCACTCCGCCAAAACCCGCGGCCTCGCAGCCTACACCAACCTCGTCCTCCGCGAATACTCGCGTTACAAGAACTCCGACTACCACATCACCGTCGACGGCCACGAATACTACCGCAACGCCTGGTTCATTGCCGTCGCCAACAGCCGCCAGTACGGCTACAACCTCGCCGTGGCCCCGAAGGCCAAGCTCGACGACGGCCTCATGGACATCTCCATCGTCGACAAGGTACCCATCGACCACCTCGGAATCACAGCACCACTGGCATTCTCCAACCACCTCGACCTCTCGCAGCACGTCGAGATGTTCCGCGCCAAAGACCTCCTCATCGAAGGCAACGCCGATCGATGGGTCAACCTCGACGGCGAAGGCGAAAACATAGGACGCTCCGTGCACTTCGTCATCCACCCCGCCTCGGTGAAAATCTACGCACGCGACATGAAACAATTACTCCTTCCTCGTATACGATGAGCAAGAACAAAGCCATAGGTGTGGTTTACTCCACCAACCCCGACTACCAGTACCAGTACGCCGACGAGCCCGAGGCCGAGACCCTGCCGCCCGCCAAGCAGCGACTGCGTGTCACCCTTGACCGCCACCACCGCGGCGGCAAGACCGTCACCCTCGTCACAGGCTTCGTGGGCACCGACGACGACCTCCAGGCCCTCGGCAAGACCCTCAAGAGCCGCTGCGGCGTAGGTGGCGCCGCCAAAGACGGCGAGATAATCATCCAGGGCGACCATCTCGACAAAGTGCGCCAACTTCTCGCCGCCGACGGCTACAACGTCCGCTGACAAAACAAAAGGCCTGTCCTTCCGGCAGACCTTGTTTTTTTCATTATCCTTTCATCTCTCACTCCACCGCCAGTTTGCGCGTAGCGCAGCCCTACGGTGTGACGATGCATAATGCTATTGTTTAAAAAAGAACATTAAAATATACACGCCATCCTCCTACCGCGTCATGCGGCGCAGGAAGAACAGCAGGACAACGGACATCACCAGCAGAGCGCCGAGGATGACCCAGAAGGCAACGGTGTTCGCCGTGAAGGGGAAGTCCACGTTCATGCCGAAAAATCCTGTGACCAGCGTCAGCGGCAGCAGGATGGTGTTGATGTAGGTCAGCACGCGCATAATCTCGTTTGTGCGGTTGGTCAGCAACGAGTCAAATGTATGCGACAGACCCTCGACCAATTCACCGTAGTCCTCGATGGAGTCGTACATCTTCTGGTACTGGTCCAGTATGTTGCCCCAGTAGTCCTCCATGTCGAGCACCTCGGGGTCCACGAAGCCTTTGATACCGCCGCTCTCGAACATGTGGAGAACGCGCAGCTGCGGGCGGAAGGTGGTGTTCAGCAGGATGGTGTTGCGCCGCGTCTCTGATATCTGCTCGATGATGGAGCGCGCACGGCGGTTGAAAATGTCGTAGTTGATGAGGTCCACCTCGGCACCCACGCGCTGCACCAGCGTGTTGGTCTCCAGCATCAGGCGGTTCAGGATGTGGTAGAGCAGCTGGTCGCTGGTGGCCATCATCTCCTGCGTGTCCTCATCGCCCTCGGCCAGGTCTTCGCGCACCTCGTCGAAGAACTTCTTCACCACCCAATGGGCCTTGCCGAGGGTGATGATGTAGTCGCGACCCCAGAAGATCTTCACCTCGCGGATGCGGATGAACTTGTTGCCCTTGTCGAAATAGGGGAAATGAAGGATGAGGAAATAATAGTCGTCGTACTCGTCGATTTTCGGACGCTGGGTGGTACCGCGGCAGTCTTCGATGTCGAGGGGATGGAACCGATAGTCGTCCAACAACATGTTGTAATCATCCTCGCTTGGATTCGTGATGTCGAGCCACTTGAGCGACTTGTACTGGATCGTTTCTATCATTTTACACCTCCTTCGGGTTTGTGTGACTACCTGGTGGTCAGCATTCTACATTCGCGTTACGGTATTGGTTCGTTTGCAAAAGTAACAATATTTTCCGACAGCGCCAAATTAATTTTCACTCATTCTCAACGCCATAAACATAAACCGTTGACAGTCAGATACAAAGACACAGTCCCTTCGGCCCCCCTTCGGCCCCTCCTCGGCCCCTCCTCGGCCGCAGTACTGAAAATCATCGACTTACGGCCATTGAAAAGCCGTAGGAAGGCCATAGGAAAGTCGAAGGGACCCCGTAGCAAGACCGTAGTAAACCCGTAGTAGCCCCCATGGCCCACCCAGTCGAACCCGAGCCATCGTCGCTTCAGAGCGCCAGTACACGTTTCTTCAAAAGAAAAAAACTGTTGATAGCGCCTGCCGTTTTCAACCGTTTTAGGTGGATAACATCATAACAAAACACAAAAACAAAGAGTTAAAAAAAGGATGCAAAATAATGGCTTTTGAAAATCAAACAATTATTGCAACATACTGAGCCACAGATGCTGGCAATGGTTTTCAACTCGCAACAGACTAATTAACAACCACGTGTCGGGTTATCAACAAATCGTGGGGCGGCTGGTGGAAAAAAGTAAAAAAAAATTCAAACAATGGAAAAAAAATCGTATATTAAAAGCCGACGCAAAAACGTAATTTAACAGAACGGCTTTTGAAAATTAGTGTGTTGTGGTGAAAGTGGTCGGAAAGGGGGCCTTGCTGGGCGGCAAAACTTTACAAAATAAAAATGAACTTGACAAATTTTTTTTTGAATTTCTGTACACAAAAAAAGGGAGAACTTTGCAAACAGAGAAAACGGGGCGATATGCCCGTAAGTGATTGAAAAAAGCGAAAAAGACCGAAGTTATGATAGAGGAAGACTACAAAAGAGTGTGGGCTGAGTGCCTGAACATGATAAAAGACACGCTGGGTCCCGAGAACCACACGGCGTTCGAGACGTGGTTCCGTCCGATAGTGCCGCTGCAGCTCGACGGCGCCACCCTGATAGTGCAGGTGCCCAGCCAGTTTTTCTATGAATATTTAGAAGAACATTATATAGATTTATTAAAGAGGGTCATAAAACTGCAGCTCGGCGTCAGCGGCATGCTGAAATACAGCGTAGTGATGGACCAGAGCATCCGCACCTCTCCCATAGTCACCACCCTGCCGTCGGTGGGGCGCCAGAACACGCGCAACCCGCTCACCGACCTGCCCATAGCCATCGGCAAGGAAAAGAACCAGGCCATCCCCGACCCCTTCGTCATACCGGGCATCAACAAGCAGCGCATCAACTCGCAGCTCTCGCCCAACTACACCCTTGACAACTTCGTCGAAGGCGACTGCAACCGTCTGGCACGCTCGGCCGGCTATGCTGTGGCAGAGAAACCAGGCACCACCTCGTTCAACCCCCTGCTCCTCCACTCCGGCGTAGGTCTCGGCAAGACACACCTCGCCAACGCCATTGGCCTCAAGACCAAAGAGCTTAACCCCGACAAGAAAGTGCTCTACGTCACCAGCGAGCAGTTCATGCAGCAGTATGCCGAAGCCGGTCGCACAGGCACCACGAACGACTTCATTCACTTCTACGAAATCATCGACGTCCTCATCATCGACGACATACAGTTCTGGGCCGGCAAGGCACCCAAGACACAGGAAGCCTTCTTCCACATCTTCAACTACCTGCACCAACACGGCTGCCAGATAATCATCACCTCCGACAAAGCCCCCGGCGAACTGCAGGGCCTCGAACCGCGCCTCCTCAGCCGCCTCAAATGGGGTCTCAACGCCGACCTGCAGGCACCCGACGTGGAGACACGCAAGCGCATCCTCGTGCAGAAAGCGCAGCTCGAAGGCATCGAGCTGGCCGACGACGTGGTGGAATACATAGCCTACAACATCAACACCAACGTCCGCGAACTCGAGGGCGCACTCATATCCCTCATCGCGCAAAGCACGCTTAACCGCAAGGAAATCAACCTTGAGCTCAGCAAGCAGATGATAGACAAATACGTGCAAAGCTCGGCCCGCGAGATTACCATCGACTACATACAGAAGGTGGTGTGCGACTACCTGGAGCTGCCCGTCGACGCCATACAGAACACCTCGCGCAAACGCGAGATAGTGCAGGCCCGCCAGCTGAGCATGTACTTCGCCAAGAAAATCACCAAGTCGAGCCTCGCCGTCATCGGCATGCAGTGCGGCAACAAGGACCACGCCACCGTGCTCCACGCCTGCAAGACCATAGAGAACCTGCGCCAGACCGACCGTCACATACGCGCTATGGTCGACGAGCTCGACAAGAAGCTCTCCGAATGAAGACTCCATTCAAGCCTGGGACAATGATCTACCCGCTGCCGGCCGTCATGGTAAGCTGCGGCGACAGCCCCGAGAACTACAACATCATCACAGTGGCATGGACGGGTACGCTCTGCAGCGACCCGCCCATGTGCTATATCAGCGTGCGCCCCGAACGCCACAGCCACGCCATCATATCACGCACAGGCGAGTTCGTCATCAACCTCACCACCGAGGCCCTGGCCCGCGCCACCGACTGGTGCGGCGTACGCTCCGGACGCGACTACAACAAGTTCCGCGAAATGGGCCTCCACGCCGAAGAGGCACAGCTCGTCAAAGCACCGCTCATCAAGGAAAGCCCCCTCAACATCGAATGCCGCGTGTTCGAGGTGCGCCACCTCGGCACACACGACATGTTCATGGCCAACGTGGTAGCCGTGGATGCCGAGGAAAGCCTCATCGACAAGAAAACCGGACAGTTCCAACTAAACCATGCAGGCCCCCTCGCCTACTCACACGGCAAATACTACGGCCTCGGCGATAAACTGGGCGGTTTCGGCTTCAGCGTAAAAAAGAAAGGACACTAACCATGAATATCATCTGTGTAGAAAGCCTCGGCATCGGCCGTGAGCGCTTCGAAAGCCTTAAGGCACACTATGCCGCCATGGGGCACAACTTCACCTATTATATGGACCGCCGCGAAGACGAGGCGACCCTCGCCGACCGCATGCGCGACGCCGACGTGGCCGTCATCAGCAACATAAAGCTGCCGGCCGCCGTGCTGTCCCAATGCCCAAAGCTGCGATACCTCAGCGTGGCCTTCACCGGCTTGGACCACATAGACCTCGCCTACTGCAATGAGCATGACATAAAGGTGCAGAATGCCGCTGGCTACAGCACCACCGCCGTGAGCGAGTTGGCCGTGGGCATGATGCTCGACCTGCTGCGCAACATCGTCACCCTCAACGAGAAGATACGCCAAGGCGGCAGCCGCGGCACCTTCCTCGGACGTGAGCTGCGCGGCAAGACCGTAGGCATCGTGGGCACCGGCGCCATCGGTACCGCCACAGCTCGCCTACTTGTGGCCTTCGGTGCCAAGGTCATTGCCTGGAGCCGCACCGAACGCCCTGAAGTGAAAGCCCTTGGTGTGGAATACCTACCGCTGGAGACCCTGCTGCAGCGGAGCGACATCATCACCCTACACGTACCGCTGTGCGACGAGACACGCGGCCTCATCGGGGAGAAAGAACTGGCCATCATGAAGCCCACAGCAATGCTGGTCAACACCGCCCGCGGCCCCGTCTGCGACATCGCCGCCGTAGGCAAGGCCCTCGTCGAGAGCCGCATCGCCGGCGCCGCCTTCGACGTCTTCGAGCAAGAGCCGCCCCTGCCCATCGACCACCTGCTGCTCTCCACCAACCGCTGCCTCGTGACGCCCCACGTGGCCTTCGCCACAGAGGAGAGCTTCGCCGCCCGCGCCGACATCGTCTTCGGCCACGTCGACGAATGGCTGAAACAATAAAGAAGCCGTGAGCCTCGTCATCATAGCCGTCTGCCTCTTCACGCCGCTGCTGATACTGTGGCTCACCTATCGTTTCCCCATACTCAATAAGGTAGGCACAATCATCATTGCCTACGTCATAGGCTGTCTGCTGGGCCTCACAGGCTTGATACCTGACACCCCGGAGGTGCACAAAGTGCAGACGGACATAGCCACCTACACCATCCCCTTCGCCATACCGCTGCTGCTCTTCTCCTCCGACCTCAAGTCGTGGCTCAAGCTGGCACCATCGTTCATCAAGTCCACACTCCTAGGTATTGCAGGCTGTTGTATTGCCATAGTCATCGGCTTCCTCGTCTGTGCCGGCGACGACCGCGAGACCTTCGCCTCCATCGGCGGCATGCTCACGGGCCTCTACACCGGCGGCAACGCCAACCTCGCCTCCATCAAGATGGCCTTGGGCGTCGACGACACCACCTACATCATCACCTCGGCCTACAGCACCATGCTCAGCGCCGTATACCTCTTCTTCGTCATCATCTTCGGCAAGCGCGTGCTGCGCCTCCTGCTGCCCGACTTCCCAAAGGACAAGGTGACACCTGACGGCAGCATAGACGTCAAAAACCACGACAACGAACTCTTTTACGGGCTCTTCCGCCGCAACAACCTGCGCACCCTGGCGAAGGCCCTGGTGCTGACCGTCATCATCATTGCCGTGGGTGCAGGCATAGCCCTGCTGTGTCCGAAGCACATGTTCCAGACGGTCTTCATTCTCGCCATCAGCACCTTGGCCATCATAGCCTCCACCTTCAAGCGGGTACGCACGATGGAGCGTACCTTCGAGGCCGGTACCTACCTGATACTGGTCTTCTCCATCGCCGTTGCCTCGCAGGTAACGACAGGCACCCTTGGCAACATCGACCCGCACATCTTCCTCTTCATCACCATAGCCACCTTGGGCTCGCTGCTGATGCACGTGCTGCTTAGCGCCCTCTTCCGCATCGACACCGACACCACGCTGGCCACAAGCATCTCGCTCATCTGCTCGCCGCCCTTCGTGCCCGTCGTGGCCGGGGCCGTGAAGAACAAAGCCATCATAGGGCCCGGCATCGCCGTAGGCCTCTTCGGCTATGCCGTAGGCACCTACGTTGGTTTCCTGCTGGCACAGCTGCTGTTGCTGATATAAAAAAGGCTGGCGCCGTCCATCTGCGCCAGCCAAACTCTTAACTCTTAATTCTTAACTCTTAACTCACTTCACCGGATGGTCCTTGTGGAAGGCCTCGAGGCGTGCCTTGAGGTCGGGGAACTGGTCGCGCTGCACGAGGGCCACGCAGGCGCGGATGCCCTGCTTGTGGGAGCCCGTGATGTCGAGGGCGATGGCGCTGATGCCGTAGCGTATCAGCTCGTTGAGCAGCTCGACGCCCTTGTAGCCGGGATAGCAGAAGGTGAAGTAGAAACCGTCGCCGATGTCCTCGCCCATATCCTTGTCATAGACAATATAGAAGCCGTTGTCGGTGAAGAGTTTCTTCATGATGCCGGCCTTCTCGCCGTACTCCTTGATGTCCTTGACGAAGTTGAAGGTGCCGTCGTTGGCGCCCTTGAGCATGGCGGCCATGGCGTACTGGACGCTGTGGGCGGTGCCGCTGGAGAGGCAGTAGAGGGTGCCGAAGATGAGGGCGCGGCCGAGCTGCGTCTGGCTGTAGTAGCGGGCCAGGTCGGGGCACTCCATATTGAACAGCTTGGGCGAGCAGATCATCATGGCGATACGCTCACCGGCATAACTGAAGCTCTTGGAGCCGGAAATCATGATAACATAGAGGTCGGTATACTTGGCCACGGTGGGCTGGAAGGGAGCCTTGCCGGGGACACTGTAGTCCTTGCGGAAGTCCATGAGGAAGTAGGCCGAGTCCTCCATCACGACGACGCCATACTTGTTGGCCATCTCGCCGATGATCTGCAGCTCGTGCTCGGTGAAGCAGAACCATGCGGGGTTGTTGGGGCTGCTGAAGATCATGCATGCCACATCGCCGTCCTTCAGCTCCTCTTCGAGTTTGTCGCGCAGCTTGTCGCCACGATACTCGTAGACGTCGAAGGCCTTCATGGGGATGCCGAGGACGCGGCATTGCTGCTTCTGCACGGGGAAACCGGGGTCGATGAAGAGCACCTTGGTCTTCTTGGCGTCGTAGCGCGTCAGCGTGAGGAAGCTGGCGAAGCCTGCCTGCATCGAGCCCACGGTGGGCACGCAGCAGTCGGGAGTGACGTCGATGTCGAGGAAGTTCTTCACAAAGCGGGCGGCCTCCTTCTTGAAGTCGGCGGTGCCGTAGATCTCGGGGTAGATGCTGGCGACGCCGCTCTTGAGGGCCTCGATCTGGGCCTGGACGCCCACCTGCGGTGCGGGCAGGCCAGGGATGCCCATCTCCATCTTCACGAAGCGCACGCCGGTCTCCTTCTCCACATCCTGTATCATCTTGCGCATCTCGCGGATGCTGGCCTTGCCGGGATTCTGAATCTTGTTGGCCGCCGCAATGCGGTCTATCGTCTCTTTCTGTATCGGTATTTGGGTCATAATGTGATATTTTATTTATTGTTGAAATCTTTCAGTTTCACCACGTTGATGGGGCTCACCACCTTCACGGCGTCGTACACCTGCTTCTGCTCCTGCGGCGGTGCGGGGGTGAAGATGGAGACAAGCTCCTGGATCTTGACATCCACGAACTGCTGCACGCTGAGCAGGTTGGTGCGTTTCTTGTTGAGCACCATCAGGTCCTGCAGGGCGTCGATGATGGCCTGGCGCGCCTGCGGCTGGTTCTTGGTCATCATGTCAAGCCCAAGGCGATGGTACTTGTAGTAGGCCGCATGCAACTCGCTGTAGGCTCCGTTGGTGTGGTTCTCCATGAACCAGTAGCGGCTCTTCTGCCCCTCGCTGCTGCGCCACCCCACATAGCCGCTGCTCTCGGCCGACTGCTGCACCTGCTGGGCCATGACGTAGAAGGGCTCGCCGCCGTTGAGGGCATAGCTGTCGAAGTAGATGCCGAGCATTATGTAGCAGTAGTAACCTATTGTGGATGAGAGGTTGCCATAGAAGTTGTTGATGTCGAAGTCGAGCGGCTGACTCTCGTTGTAGGTGAATGTGAAGTTGCCCGACTCGAGGTAGTTGAACAATCCGGTGGTGTATGTGGAGTTGTACACCGGCCGCCGCATCTGTATCTGCAGCTGTCCGCCGAACTCCGTGGCCGAGGTGCGCTGGCTCAATATTAGCGCTATAGAGCAATCTATCTGCTCCACCTGTTCAAAAGTCATGGAGGTCCACTTGCGCCCGTTGACGAGGTCTTCGATGGCCTGTTTCATGTTCTCGAACACCTTCTTGTCGTTCGACTCGTAGCCCTGTGTGGTCGTCTGCAGCTTCTGGCTGTTGATGGTCACCGAGCAACGGAACTCCTGAGCCCTGCCCACCGACAGAAGGCTCAACAACAACGCTATGACCAACAACTTGCGCACTACGCTCTAACTATTTAACCTTACGCTGTTTATACATCCCCGCAGGCTTGGCCGCACGGCTTGTGGAATACTGCAGGATGCCGTTGACGGTCGACTTGTGGACGTACATGGTCTTCTCTCTGTTGACCTTGGAGCGATGCGACGTTTTCTTCAGGCCATAGTAGTAGGTGTCGCATCCGGCAAAGGCAACGACACACAACAACAGCACCAAAGGCAAGATATATTTCCTCCTAATCTTCATATCCATAAGTATTTACAATCATTCGCACTAATTCTTTCCCCTTGCAAATATACAATTTAAATTTGATATATTGTATATTGTGCCGATAATATTTTCTTTTTGCCCCTTAGGCGAGGCTTTTATGAGAAGCCTTCCGGCGGCCCCTGAGGCGTCGGCGACGGGCTCGCGACGGCGTTCCCTGCGGTTAAACCAACACTTTCACTACCATTTGCAACAACAATGCTGTCAGCCGGTTCATCATCTCCATCTTCCACGCAATCCCAGCTGACGTAGACGCTCTGCGAGGCGCGTCCGGCATAGTCGGTCACCAAGCCGTAGAGGTGCACCTCCTCGCCCTCCCACTCGTCGGGCAGCATCATGCTAAGCGACTGCATGCGGCGGTAGACGGGTGCCGACAGAAGGCCTCGCCCCGCCGCCGGGCAGTAGGCGTAGAGGTAGACGGTGTCCTCGCCCGAGGAGCGCATGTGCAACGGGTTACGCTCGAAAGTGACGGTAAGCACCCGCCGCTCGTCGACCACCGGACGGCCAAAGGCCACCGGCGCCACAGGGCCGCAGCCGAAGAGCAGACGGCTGTAGTCGACCTGCAGCGTACCGTCTACCAAGCTGAACGACTGGCTGTTGAGGCTCACGAAGAGGTTCTGCTCAGTCATGCCCTCGTCGCGCGACACCTGCCGCATGCCCACGCGCAACACCTGCGATTGATGCGACGCGAACTGCACCATAGCCTTGAAGAGGTGGCGGTGCGACTGCTGCCTGTCGGTGCGCGGGTTGTGCACCTTGGCGGGCTTGCTGCGCAAGCACCACTTGCCCCGCCACATATATCCCACCACAGGCCCCAGCCGTCCGCTGTAGCCGCCAAGATAACCGTTCTGCTGCTTTGCCATATTCTGTTGGTTTTTAATCGTTTGACACTCGTTGTAGACCCGTCGTAGACAGGATTATACACTTTATCATAACGTTCTTTTCGCATTATTATTACTTACTAAATAAAATTTTCATAATGTGATGGTAAATGGATAGTAAAGAGATGAGAAAGAGATGATGCGATAGAAGGCTGGGTGTCAGACGCTGCGGAGAGGGGGCTGAAGGGGTGGAAATGCTGTTTTGATGAATTTCTGAAGCGGTTTTTTTGTGTCGCCGAAGGGGTTTTGAACCGTTTTTGGCTGACGGTTGAAGAATTGTTGAAAACATTATATAATATATTATGTCTATGTCGGGGAAAATTCGTATTTTTGCATTCTAAAAAGAAAAATAGAGACACATTATATGGAAGAGAATCAGAATGTTGACTACAGTGCGAGTAATATTACCGTACTTGAAGGACTTGAGGCTGTGCGCGTGCGCCCAGCCATGTACATCGGCGACGTGAACGAGCGCGGCCTGCACCACCTTGTCTATGAGGTTGTGGACAACTCCATCGACGAGGCTCTGGCGGGCTACTGCAACAAAATCGACGTGAAGATAAACCCCGACAACAGCATCACCGTCGAGGACAACGGTCGCGGCATCCCCGTGGACATGCACGAGAAGGAGCATCGCTCGGCCCTCGAGGTGGTGATGACGGTGCTGCATGCCGGCGGCAAGTTCAACAAGAACAGCTATAAGGTCTCCGGTGGCCTGCACGGCGTGGGCGTGAGCTGCGTCAACGCCTTGAGCGACCACATGACGGTCAACGTCTACCGCGACGGCAAGATGTACGAGCAGGAATACAGCAAGGGCAAACCCCTGTATTCGGTGCGCGAGGTCGGCACCACCGACAAGCGCGGCACCAAGGTGACCTTCCACCCCGACGGCTCCATCTTCACCGTCACCGAGTACAAATACGACACCCTGCTGGAGCGTATGCGCGAGCTGGCCTACCTCAACAAAGGTATCACCATCGACATCACCGACCTGCGCGAGATGAAGGAGGACGGCGTCACCCCCGTGCGCGCCGACCACTTCTACAGCGAGAAGGGCCTGCGCGACTTTATCGCCTACCTCGACGAGAACCGCGAGAAGCTGATGCCCGAGGCCATATACATCGAGGGCGAGCGCAAAGGCATCCCGATAGAGATAGCCATGCAGTACAACACGGGCTACAGCGAGAACCTGCACTCCTATGTCAACAACATCAACACCCACGAGGGAGGCACGCACCTGGCCGGCTTCCGCAGCGGCTTGACGCGCACGCTGAAGAGCTACGCCGACCGTAGCGGCCTGCTGCAGAAAGCCAAGGTGGAGATCACCGGCGACGACTTCCGCGAAGGCCTCACGGCAATCATCAGCGTCAAGGTCGCCGAACCCCAGTTCGAAGGCCAGACGAAGACCAAGCTCGGCAACGCCGAAGTGCGCGGCGCCGTCGACGACGCCGTCAGCGAGATGCTGGAGAACTACCTCGAGGAACACCCCAACGAGGCCCACACCATCGTCGACAAGGTCATCCTCGCCGCCCGCGCCCGCCAGGCAGCCCGCAAGGCCCGCGAGATGGTGCAGCGCAGCAACGTCTTCAGCTCGGCAGGCATGCCCGGCAAGCTGGCCGACTGCCAGAGCAACGACCCCGCCGAATGCGAGATCTTCTTCGTGGAGGGCGACTCGGCAGGTGGCTCCGCCAAGCAGGGCCGCGACCGCCGCTTCCAGGCCATCCTGCCTTTGAGAGGTAAGATATTGAACGTCGAGAAAGTGATGCGCCACCGCGCCTTCGAGAGCGAGGCCATACGCGACATATACACCGCCCTGGGCGTCACCGTTGGCACCCCCGAGGACCCGCAAGCCCTAAACCTCAGCAAGCTGCGTTACCACAAGGTCATCATCATGACCGATGCCGATGTCGACGGCGCCCATATCGACACCCTCATGCTGACGTTCTTCTTCCGCTACATGCCCGAACTCATCGAGAACGGCTACGTCTACCTTGCCACTCCCCCACTCTACCTCGTCAAGAAAGGCAACAAGCAGGTCTACTGCTGGACCGAGGACGACCGCGAACGCGCCCTCATGGAGTTCGGCGACAAAGGCATCCACGTGCAGCGCTACAAAGGTCTCGGCGAGATGAACAGCGACCAGCTGCGCGACACCACCATGGACCCCGAAGGACGCCAGTTGCGCAAGGTGCCCATCGAGAACGCCGCCTCGGCCGACCGCATCTTCTCGCTCCTCATGGGCGACGACGTGCCGCCCCGCCGCGCCTTCATCGAGGCCAACGCCACCTACGCCAACATCGACGCATAACGTCGGGAAAGAGTTAAGAGTTAAGAATTTAAGAGTTATGGATAAACGTAATCTTCTGCTAATAAGCAACAGCACCATGCGCGGCGAGGCTTACCTCGGATGGTGCAAGGACATGATTGCCGACTTCTGCCGTAGGCACAACGTGAAGAAAGTGCTCTTCGTGCCGTATGCCGGCGTGAGCCTCGCCGAAGGCGGCCTCACCAAGAGCTACGACGCCTACGAGGCCAAAGTGGCTGCCGTGTACAAAGAGTTCGGCGTGAAGCTCACCTCCGTGCACCACAAGGCGCTGCCCATCAACGCCGTTTACGACACCGACTGCGTGGCCGTGGGAGGTGGCAACACCTTCCACCTGGTGCGCGAACTGCAGCGCACAGGCCTCATGCAGGCCATCCGCCAGCGTGCCTTCGACGGCATGCCCTACATGGGTTGGAGCGCCGGCAGCAATGTGGCAGGCCCCACACTCTGCACCACCAACGACATGCCCATCGTCATGCCCGCATCGTTCGACTGCATGGGCCTCGTGCCGTTCCAGATTAACCCGCACTACACCGACTTCTTTGACCCCAAGCACGGTGGCGAGACCCGCGACGACCGTCTGAAAGAGTACATCATGGTGAACCCCAAAGCCACCGTAGCCGCCATACGCGAGGCCACAGCCCTGTGCCTCGAGGACGGCAAGCTGAAGCTCATAGGCAAGCCCAACAAGATGAAGGTCTTCAAGACCAAGATGGAGAACACCAAGGAGTACGGCCTCAGAAGCAACCTCGACTTCCTGCTGAAGGCATAAGGATGCCGCTTATAACAGAGAGAGAGCCGGTCGCAATCGCAACCGGCTCTCTCTCATGCGGGATGGTTATAGCCACCTATCCCATTACTTCGTAATCTCTTTCATGGCGCGCTGATAGCCGTCGTCTATCTCTTTCATGACGAGGTAGTAATGGTCTATGCCGAAAAGGGCCCGCGCCACTTGTGCCTTCAGCATCAGACGCATATAGCGGTCGCTGTGGGCCGTACGCTCGGGCTCGGCGGCTTCCTTCGCGGTATCGCGCACGATGCCTTTCTCAATGGCTGTGGCCGCAAGCAGGCTGTCGAGGCCAAAGCTGTCGTAGTTGGCGAGATAGGTGTCGAAATTCTTCACACGCGCATCGCGGCGGTGCTGGTCAGCCCATTGCATGGGGAATGTGTTGAGGATGCCTTTTGCGCGCAACGAGATGTAGTAGTCGGAGAGGCGCATTGTGTCGAGCGGCACAAAGACGTCGGGCATCACGCCACCGCCACCATAGACGGTGCGGCCATGTGCCGTGGTGTACTTGAGGCTGTCGGCGAAATGTATTGAGTCTGCGTTGACAAGCTCGCCGTGACGGTAGCGCTTGTTGGTCTCCTGGCGGTAGGCTTCGGTCCCCTCGTCATAAGGACGCTGGATGCAACGGCCGCTGGGCGTATAGTAGCGAGCCGTGGTGAGACGTATCTGCCCGCCGTCGGAGAGGGGGAATACGCGCTGCACCAGACCTTTGCCAAAGGAGCGGCGTCCCACCAGCGTGCCACGGTCCCAGTCCTGCACGGCACCGCTGACAATCTCGCTGGCGCTAGCCGAGCCTTCGTCGATCATCACCACGAGCCGTCCCGTGCGCCAGTTGCCACGTCCGTTGGCCGTGTAGTTGTGGCGCGGCGAGATGCGACCCTTGGTGTACACAATTAGCTGTCCACGTTCAAGGAACTCGTTGGCCATAGCGTTGGCGATGTCGAGGTAGCCGCCCGTATTGCCACGCAGGTCGAGCATCAGGGCCGTCATGCCTTTCTTTCGCAACTCTTTGAGGGCCTTGCGGAACTCGTCGACCGACGTGCGCGCGAAGCGTGTGAGACGTATGTAGCCCACCGTGTCGTTGGCCATGAAATAGGTGTCGATGGAATAGATGGGCACCTTGTCGCGGATGATATGGAACGGGTAGACGGTGCCGTCGCGGAGCATCTCGATGACCACCTCGGTACCCTTCTTACCACGCAGACGCTTGAAGACAAAGTTGTTGTCTATCGTGTCGCCTGTAGCTTTCTCACCATCGATGGTGAGCAGCTTGTCGCCCACCTGCACGCCCACCTTCTCGCTGGGACCGCCTTCGATGACACTCTGCACCACTATGGTGTCGCTGACAATCTGGAACGAGATGCCCACACCTTCGAAGTTGCCCTGCAGCCCCTCGTTGGCGCGCGGCACGTCCTTGGCGGCGATGTACACGCTGTGTGGGTCGAGGGCTTTGAGCATGGCGTTGATAGCCTCGGTGCTCATCTTGTCCATGTCGGGCCCCTCGACGTAGTTGCCGTCGATGAGCTTCATCACCTCGTCCACCCTAACCTGCCCGGCCGTCATGGTGTCGGGGATGAAAGGCTTCTGCGCCTGCGACGCCACTGTGGCCACCAAGGCAGCAAGCAAAACTACAAACCTCTTCATACCGCCGGCATCTGTTGACTTAGACAATGGAAAGAGCCGAGGCCCCAGATGATGTCGGTGGAGTCGATGCCTATCACCTCGCGGTCGGGGAAGCAGGCCTCGAGGATGTAGGCCGCCTCGTTGTCGGTCAGGCAGCGGTAGGTGGGAAATATCACTTTGCCGTTGGCTATGTAAAAGTTGGCGTAGGAGGCAGGCAGACGCTGGCCGTCGTAGAACACCACGTCGGGCATTGGCAGTTCCACGATGGTGGGCTGCTTGCCGTTGGCCAGACGGCAGCGCTTGAGCATCTTGAGGTTCTTCTGCAACGGCTCGTAGTTCTCGTCCCACATGTCGTCCTCAACGGCCGTGATGATGGTGTCCTCGCTCACGAAGCGGCTCAGGTCGTCGACGTGGCCGTCGGTGTCGTCGCCCACGATGCCGTCGCCAAGCCAGATGATGTTCTCCACGCCGTAGTAGCCGCGCAGGTAGCCCTCAATCTGGTCCTGGTCGAGCTTAGGGTTGCGGTTCTCGTTGAGCAGGCAGGAGGTGGTGGTGAGCAGGTCGCCGCAGCCGTTGACGTCGATGCTGCCGCCCTCCATGACGATGCCAGGCTCGAAGAGCGGCATGTTGGGCATCAGGTCGTGGATGCGCACAGGCACCTGGGTGTCAAGCTCGTAGGGGTACTTGCCGCCCCACGCGTTGTGGTTCCAGTTGACAATGGCGCGCCTGGCCTTGTCGGCACGATTGAGCAGGAACGCGGGGCCATGGTCGCGGCACCAGGCATCGTTGCTCGGTATCACATGCAGGCAGATGTTGCCCATGTTGGTGCCTATGGCGTCGAGCTCGCGGCGCACATGCTGCAGCATCTGCTCGTCGTCCACATTGATGTGCACCGTCTCGCACTCCGCGAGGGTCTTCACGAAGAGGTGGTACGACGGGTATATGGTCTCTATCTTTCCCGGCCACGAGTCGGGGTTCTTCGGGTAGGTGAGCCATGTAGCCTCGTGCCTCGCCCACTCGGCGGGCATATAGTAGCCTTGTTCTTTCGGAGTCATCAGTCAATATATCTTTTCGTTATGTCGCCATAGCTGTCGATGCGGCGGTCGCGCAAGTAGGGCCAGTGGCGACGGTAGTGGTCGGTCTCGTCGAGGTCGAGGGTGCTGATGTGCGTAGCCTCGTCATAGTGCGGTGCCTGCCACAGCACGCGTCCGAAGGCATTGGTGATGAACGAGCCGCCCCAGAACTGCATGCCGCCCTCGCGGCCCGTGCGGTTCACGCTCACTACGGGCACGCCGTTGGCCACAGCATGGCTGCGCTGTATGGTCTGCCACGCCGCATACTGCTCGCGGTTGTCGTGCTCGCTCTGGCGTACGTCCCAGCCTATGGCCGTGGGGAAGAACAGAATCTGCGCACCCTTGAGGGCCGTTATGCGTGCTGCCTCGGGGTACCACTGGTCCCAGCAGATGAGCACGCCCACGGTGGCGAACTTGGTCTTGAACACCTTGTAGCCAAGGTCGCCGGGAGTGAAATAGAACTTCTCGTAGTAGCCCGGGTCGTCGGGGATGTGCATCTTGCGGTACTTGCCAAGATATGTGCCGTCGGCGTCGATCACAGCTGTGGTGTTGTGGTAGAGGCCTTCGGCGCGTTTCTCGAACATCGAGCATATCAGCACCACGCCCAGCTCTTTGGCCAGGGCAATGAAATGCTGCGTCGTGGGGCCTTCGGGTATCGGCTCCGCCAGCCGGAAGTTCTGGTAGCGCTCTTCGTCGCAGAAATAGAGCGACGCGAAGAGCTCCTGCAAACATATAATCTGTGCGCCGCCGGCAGCCAGCTCGCGCACCTTATCTGTGTAGCGTTCAATGTTTTGAGCCTTGTCTTCGACACAGCTCATCTGGGCGATGCCCACCTTCACTTTGTTCATTTCCGATGATGATTTGAAGATGCAAAAATACAAAAAAAATCGCACATGGCCAAAAACAGACCTCTTTTATTCATTTTTTCTATACTCAACTGTGTCGGCCGAACCGACAGCAAAGCAGAGTTCTCTCTCTAAGCCTCTTCGGAACCCTTTGGAGCTCCGCCGAACAATCATCGACATTTCGACCATCGTTCGACCATCGTTCGACCATCGTTTAACCATATATAATGGTCGAACTATGGTCGAACGATGGTCGAACGATGGTTAAACAATAGGAAGATGGCCGAAGGAACGCCGTATCAAAACCGAAGGTGATTTGTTGCACAACGGTGTTGCACTTGGCAGTTGAGTCTACAATGTAATTATTTTTATAAATATAAGAAAGACGCTATCGTTATATTAGATAGCGTTTCTTTTTGTGCGACGCAAAATACAAAGACAACAAACAACTGAAAGATATGATGTTACTTGACATTGCCAACGGTTGGAAGACCGCCATCATGATTGTGGCTATGATTGCCGTGTTCTACTTTTTCCTCATCAAGCCGCAGAGCGACAGGACCAAGAAGGAGGCCGCCGACGACAGTTCACCTCACGGTGAGCTTCTGCACCGCTGTACCTTGTGGCGTGACGACGCGCACCACGTAGGTGCCTGCGGCGAGCGACGACGTGCGCAGTGTCAGCGGCAGCCTCACGCCCTCGTGATGCAGCACCTCCACGCCTGAGATGTCGGCCACGCTGACCGTCACCGCTTCCTCAACGCCTTCGGCGCTCACCGTCACCTCGTCGGTGGCGGGGTTGGGGTGCAAGGTGACGGCGGCATTTAGCTTGTCGGCAATGGACACCGAATGCGAGGGCACATAGACGCTGGGGAAAGCATCGCTCCACCCCGACCAAGAATGGTCGTCGTCGATGTCGTCACATTGCGACCGCAAGTAGACGGTATAACTCTGGTTGGGCGACAAACCGCAGTATTCCCAATGGTTGGTGTCAACCATTTGCGTAACCTCCGTGCTGTCGGGCAGCACCAGGCGCACCTGCCATGCCGACTGCAAACTCGGCCGAGCCCAATCGGCCCACAAGCATCCGTCCGCACCAACAACAACTTCCACAGAATCCACCGCCACACAGGGCCATTTCACTATGGCGAACAGAACTGGCACATAACGGGACCACACTATATCCGACCACCCCCCATTGATTGCCTTGAGTCGCATACCACTGAGAGGGAAATTATACGGCTCGGGATGAGACTCTACAATAAATCTGGTTGAGAAAGAAAAATTCGGTATAGAATCATAGGAAAGACCTATGTAGTAATCGCCCATAACAGTCACCGACTCTTCCTTTCCAAAAAACCTATAGTACACATATTTGTATTTAACGTTGGTGCCACCAGAATAATCTAATCCGGGGAACTCAAAATAATGCGCAGAGGCGTCAGACTGTACATCTTGGATGTACAGTGGGGAATAGTATCCATGTACAGCGGCAAGTTCTGTCATCGAAAAGTCGTAGAGTGTGGTTTTTACATGACTTCGAGAAATTATATCATCATAGGACCCATCCAATGGGTAGGAAATGCCGCCTGTTTCATAGCCCATGGCCAAACCAATTATTTCCAACGGAATATCCGTATGTTGATAAAAGGCAACATCGGCATTATTACTGAAATAACTCGTATCACCACCGTTTTGCCTGTATATATCAACGTCCACATTCGCAAATTGTGACAATGTCCTGCAATACACAGAGTCATGAACTATGCCCATCTCCGGCCAGTTATAGTGATACAGGTACGGATATTTGCCAATTGTGTCATACTGTCCCTGCACACAAAACGCCATACCGGCGAACAAAACAAACAATATCTTTTTCATAACAAACCCTTATTTTAGTAACATATAATATTCATTTCCTGCTCGGACACATCTACGGGAAGTACTCGGGTTCCGTATTGGTTTCCATATATATATTGCAGTTTTGATGTCCCATATCGTACCTCCTCTTCTGTTTTCAAAGAGACTGTGACGCTTGTCATGCATTCACCGGGCGCGCCTGCATCAAACCGCCAGAGTTCTTTAATGGCGCTCAAACTGGAAGCTGTGACCACAGCCGCCCCCTTCTTCTCCATCACATCCATCGACATGCCGCAATAAAACGTCTCCGCAGCTTTATACAGGATTGCATTGGAGAACGGCGGACCGACCCTCTCCAATATCCTGGTATGGAACCTGAACAGATACAGGAATCTGTCTATCTCGTTGTAACGAACTTCACTATATGTCCTTTCCGTGATATTGGGGTCATAAAAAAATCGCGATATTGGCCAAGAAACAGGATTCTCATAATAGGTAACAACGGTTGCCGGATGAATATTCATAATCACAGCCTCGCACACGGTGACAAAAGTGTCGCCCACCATCTCGGCTATGAGCAACGGCGCCCCATACTGACAGTGAATAAAGTCATAGTCCGTCCAGTACCCCGGCGTATTTATTGAATTATTTGGAGAGACAGGGTCAAAAATACTTTGTCCTGCCGACGTCGGCAATGGATAATACAGAATCTGCGGGCCAAGATAATTATGGTTTGGATTCTTGAAATGCGATGTAACCACGACGTAATTCTTTGTAACAGCAATATCGTCATACGAGACATCATCTTCATAATCCATTGTGTAACGCATATTCCATTGGAAATAATCACTCGTCCACACATCTATTATAGCCGAATAATTGTAAGCGAATGGTCTGCCTTGAACATCAGACACATCATCCTTGCTGTTCGCAACATGCTGTCCCCATCCAACCATAACAAGGTGTAAATCATTATTCTTCTCAAAAACCTTCAATCTAGTACCTCTTACTTCCACATCATTTCCTGGACAGATTGAATCTTCAATTTGTAAATTCACTGGCATACTAACAATGTTAATATCATCTCCTCCGAAGAACAAACCAACTATGTCGAACCAGCCTATTGCCGAAGAATTGCCATAAATACCGCAGAAAAAAACCTGATTATTATATATACGGAAATCTGTCACTTTCAGGTTTAAGCCAACATCAGCCTTATAGTAAACATTGTTCTGGCGATCGACATAACAGAAACAGTTCTCGTCGCTCAAATACCAACTATATGTGATATCAATATCGTTCTTATAGTGACGTATAACGGAGAACTCCGATGTTTGCTGGAAAAAGTCATAAATAACATTCTGTCCCTTTGCGGTATTTGGAACGATAGCCATTGCAAAAACCAACGACAGCAACAACTTCGCGGGAATAGTATAACTCTTTTTCATAACCATAGCCTTATTTATTAATAATCAGAAAATTATTCACAAGCTCACCAACCAAACAATATTGCAAAGATACAAAACATTTTGAACAAAAGCAATTATTTTTTCAAAATTTTCTTTAACACAAATTACCATAAAAGTCGAGGAGAGTCCATAGGGGCTTCATAGGGGTTAGTAGCCGTTTACTAGCCGTCTAGGAGCCGTTAATAATTTTTCAGGTGAGATTATTTTCTGGACGGCACAATATATGCCAATGGAAAGCGTTATGAAAAGTGAAAAGTATAACTACGAAATAGATATTAAAAACAGATAACCATGATATTACTTGACATTGCCAACGGTTGGAAGACCGCCATCATGATTGTGGCTATGATAGCCGTGTTCTACTTTTTCCTCATCAAGCCGCAGAGCGACAGGACCAAGAAGGAGGCCGCCTACCGCGACAGCCTGAAGGCTGGCGACGAACTGATGACCGCCGGCGGCATCCACGTGAAGTTCGTGAGCCGCGACGGCGCCTATGCCGTCGTGGAGGCCGCCCCTGGGGTGAGGATGAAGGTGCAGATGACCACGCTGCAGCCTGTGCCCACGAGAAAATAGACTCGTTAAGATTTATTAACAGCAAAAAACTCTGAAAACTTTTTGGGTTTTCGGGGTTTTTTGTATCTTTGCAGCGCTTTTCAAGCCGCCAGAAACGCGGCTGAAAGAGTGTTATTAATTAGAAAAGAAAGAGATAAAGCCGGATGGCAAACGAAGAGAACAGGGAAAAAATCGTTGAGACGGCGCTGCAGATGTTCAACACGCGCGGCTGTCGCGGTGTGACGATGGACGACATCGCCCAAGCTCTGCACATGTCGAAGCGCACCCTCTATGAGACCTTCGCGAACAAGGAGGAGCTGCTGGCCGAATGCCTTATGCGGGTGCACGACCAGATTAACGACCTGCACCGCCAGGCGCACAGCAAGGTTGACGAGCCGTTGCTGGTGGCGATGTACATGCTCCGTGTGGGTGCCGACACCAACCACCGCTACCACCGCCTCATCGAGGAAGCCGAGCGGTACTATCCCGACATCCACGACCGCTTCTTCCGCCTCCACACGGAGACCCTCCACAGCATGATGGAGCACGGCATGGAGTACGTCAAAAGCCACAACTACCTGCGTCCGGACGCCGACATCGAGGTGGCTGTGGATTTCCTCTGCGACCTAATACAGCAACACCGTATATCAGCCGTAGACGACCCCAAGGCCCACGTCCGCCGTATGAACGAAATATGTTTCACATACTTGCGCGGTCTTATGACCATCGAGACCATCGAGCGCTACGAGCAGTCGGAGCCACGTTTCCGCAAGGTGATGGAAGAATTGGATATTCCTAATTATTGAAAGAAAACAAAAAACAATACCGATATGATACTGAAAAGAGTGATTGTGGCCCTGGTCGTGACGGCAGGCTTCTCCTACGCATCGGCGCAGGAGGGCACGACGTTGCGGCTGAGCCTTGAGGAGGCGCAGCAGTATGCCGTTGAGCACAACGCGGCGATGCAGAACGCCGACCTTGAGACGAAAAAGGCCGAGCTGTCGAAATGGAAGACCTTGAGCACCATGCTGCCGCAGGTGAAAGCGGGCTTCGACTACCAGAACATGTGCGGCTACACGATGAACCTCGGCGGCCGCAGCTCAATGTCTATGGCATCGATGATGCCCGAGTCGGTGACTCTCGGCACCCTCGGCACCTTCCCGCTGACGTTCAACTTTCCGGCCTCGAACGAGTCGAGCGAGAGCGGCGGCATAGCCATGAACCCCAGCGGCACTTTCAGCATCACCGCCTCGATAGCCTTAACGGGTGCGCAGATTGTGGGCACCATGCTGCAGAAGATAGCCCAGGACATGACCGACATCTCGCGCAAGCAGACCGAGCAGGAGACCCGCTCGAACGTCAAGAACGTGTACGTGAGCATCCTGGTGATGGAGCAGACCGTGGGGCTGCTTGACTCGAGCCTGGCCAACATGGAACGATTGGCAGCCACCAGCCAGTCGGCTGTCGACGTGGGCGCCGCCGAGCAGGTTGACGCCGACAAGCTGCAGGTGCAGGTGGCGTCGCTGCGCAGCACCATCAACAGCACGCGCCGCTCGCTGCAGATGCTGCACAACTCGCTGTTGCTGCAGCTGGGTGCCGACGTCGATGCACAGATAGAGCTCACCACGACCGTCGACGACATACTGAGCCTGGAAAACGCAACACAGCTGCTGGGCCGCGGCTTCGACATAGAGCGCAACTATAACTACCAGCTGTTGGAGCAGAACGAGAAGCTGGCCAAACGCAACGTCACGATGGCGTGGATGGACTTCACCCCCACCCTCTCGGCCTACTACCAGTACAGCGCGAAGACCTATTTCGGCAAGGACGAGGGCTTCAACATGACGCCGCCCAACATGGTGGGCGCCAACGTGAGCCTGCCCCTCTTCACCAGCGGCAGCCGTCTGGCCAACGTCAAGAGCGCCAAGATTGACTACCAGGAGGCCGTGAACACCAAACAACAGACCGAGGACGGCCTGCGCGTGCAGTACAACCAGCTGCGCTACGACCTGGCCACAGCCCTGGAGACCTACGACATACAGAGCCGTAACCTCGAGGTAACGCAGCGCGTGTTCAACAACGTGGCCGAGAAGTACCGCTACGGTCGCGCCAGCAGCCTGGAGGTCACCACCGCCTCGACCGACATCATCAGCGCCCAGAGCAACTACATCCAGGCCGTGATGAGTGTCGTCAGCGCACAGATCTCCCTCGAGAACCTACTGAACAACTAAGTGTTATGAAACAAGAGACAAGTATTATGAATAAAGCAATCCGTACAGTAATGATTATTGCTGCTGTCGCAAGCCTCGTGGCCTGCGGCGGCAAGGGCGGCGACAAGGCTGCAACGACCACACAGAAAGAGGCCGAGAAGGTGAAGGTGCTGACCCTCGAGAGCGAGCGCATAGCCAAAACCCTCGAACTTAGCTCCACGCTGGAGGGCTATGAGACCATGAACATCTCGCCCAGCATCACGGGCCACATCGAGCACATCTACGTCGAGGTGGGCTCACGCGTGCAAAAAGGCTCTATGTTGGTGCGCATGGACCAGACTCAGCTCAACACCACACGCATCAACCTGGCCAGCACTAAGACCGAGCTCGACCGCGTCACAGCCCTCAAGGCCAGCGGCAGCGTGAGCCAGCAGGTCTACGACCAGACCAAGGCTGGATACGACCAGCTGGTGGAGACCGAGCGCTTCCAGAACGAGAACACCTTTGTCAAAGCCCAGTTTGCCGGCGTCATCAGCGCCAAGAACTACGAGGACGGCGAGATGTACACCGGCGCCCCCATACTGACGCTGACACAGATAAGCCGCCTCAAGGCCATCATCAACATCCCCGAGACCTACTTCCCCAAGGTGAAGCAGGGCATGAAGGTGGATGTGGCGAGCGACATATACCCCGGCGAGACCTTCCCCGCCACCATCGAGATTGTGTACCCCACCGTTGACCCGCAGAGCCATACCTTCCAGGCCAAACTCAGCATACCCAACAGCGCCGAGAAGATACGACCCGGCATGTATGTGCGCACACGTCTGGCTGTGGGCGAGGTCGACGCCATCGTGGTACCCTACCAGAGCGTACTGAAACTCACGGGCTCCAACGACCGCTACGTGTTCGTGGTCGACCGCGACCGCAGTGGAGCGAACGACGCACAAAGTGCCGACGGCGGCCAAGCTCGCCGCGTGGCCGTCACCCTCGGCCAGCGCTTCGACGACCGCATCGAGATAATACCCGTCGAGACCGACGCCATGAAAGCCGGCGACCAGCTGGTGGTCACAGGCCAGGCCCGCCTCGTCGACGGCGACAAACTGGAAATCGTGGAATAGACAAAAGACCTTTCTCTCTAACTCATAACTCTTAACTCATAACTCTTAACTCATAACTCTTAACTCATAACTCTTAACTCATAACTTATAACTCTTAACCAATGGCAATCTACAAGACAGCAATCAACAAGCCTATCACCACGGGCTTGATATTCGTGGCCGTCATCGTGCTGGGCATCTTCTCCCTCTCGCGCCTGCCTATCGACCAGATGCCCGAGATGGACCCGCCCTACGTCACCGTGATGACCACCTACGCCGGCGCCAACGCCAGCGAGATAGAGACCAACATCACCAAGCTGGTCGAGAATTCCCTCAACTCCGTCGACGGCCTGAAGAACATCACCTCCACCTCCAAGGACAATATCTCTGTCGTAAGCCTTGAGTTCGAGTGGGGCTCCGACATCGACGAAGCCCTCAACGACATACGCTCCTACGTCGACCTGCTCTACGACAACTTGCCCGACGGCGTCTCCCGTCCCATGATCCTTAAGCTCAACTCTTCAGCTATGCCCATCATGGTCTACGGCTTCACCGCCGAAGAGAGCTACTCGGGCCTGGACCGCATCCTCGAGGACAACGTGGTCAACGTGCTCAACCGCGTCGATGGCATCGGCAACATCACCGTCAGCGGTGCACCCGAGCGCTACGTATATATAGACCTCGACCCCAAGCAGCTCGACTCCTACGGCATCCCACTCGAGCTCGTCGGACAGGCCATCTCGGCCAACAATCTCGACCTCGCCTCCGGCACCGTCAAAATGGGCAAGGAGCAGTACCAGATGCGCGTCAAGGGCGAATATATCGAAAGCTCTGAGATTGCCGACATTGTGGTCACCACCACCATGACCGGCAAGCAGGTCTTCGTCCGCGACCTCGCCACAGTCCGCGACACCATCAAGGACCTCTCTCTCGACGAGAAAATCAACGGCCACGACGGTGCCCGTCTCATCATCACCAAACAGACCGGCGCCAACACCGTCGCCATCGCTCGCCAGGTGCGGGCTGAGATGGAGCAGATCATGAAGACTATGCCGCCCGACATCAAGGTGACCAACATCCGCGACGGCTCCGAGGAAATCATCAACGCCATCAACGGCCTCTCCGAGTCCATCTTCTACGCCCTCCTCTTCGTCGTCCTCGTGGTGCTCGTCTTCCTTGGCAACTGGCGCTCCACAGTCATCATCGCACTCACCATACCCATCTCCCTCGTCACCTCCTTCATCTACCTCCTCCTCGCCGACTCCTCGCTCAACATCATCTCCCTCGCCTCGCTCACCGTCGCCATCGGCATGGTCGTCGACGACGCCATCGTTGTCCTCGAGAACATCACCAAGCACATCGAACGCGGCGAGAACCCACGCGAGGCCGCCATCTGCGCCACCAACGAGGTGTGGACCTCCGTCATCGCCACCACCCTCGTCCTCGTGGCCGTCTTCGTGCCTCTCACCATGCTCCCCGGCATGATGGGCATCTTCATGAAGGAATTGGGCTGGATCATCACCATCGTCGTCTGTGTCTCCACCACAGCCGCCATCACCCTCATACCCATGCTCTCCTCCAAGATGCTCCGCGAACGTCCCTTCTTCTTCAAGAAGGAAGATGAGGAGGCCTACAACCACAAGCAGGAGCGCAAACTCTACAACCGCATCATTGCACGCGCCTTCAACGCCATCGAGGCCGCCTACGCCAACCTCCTCCGCTGGTGCCTCCACCACAAACGCATCACACTTATTATCGCCCTTGCCTTCTTCGTCCTCTCCATCCTCCCCTTCGTCACCGGACACATAGGCATGGACTTCATGAAGGAACAGGACAACGGCCGCATCTCCATCAACGCCGAGCTCCAACGCGGCACACGCATCGAGGAGACCCTCAAGACCGCCCGCCACATGGAAGACGACATCTACCGCCTCCTCGGCGACGACGTCATCGTCATCTCTACCTCAGCAGGCTCCAACGACGACGCAGGCTTCGCCGCCCTGTTCAACTCCACCACCAACAACAAGATCTCCATGACCATCCGCTGCACCAAGAAGTACGAGCGCTCCACCTCCGTCTTCGAGATGCAGGAGGTGCTGCGCCAATGCTTCGCCCAGTACCCCGAGCTCGTCACCTTCCAGGTCAACCAGGGCGGCGGCATGGGCGGCGGCTCCAACAACAGCCTCTCCGTCGAGGTCTACGGCTACGACTTCGACCAGACCACAGCCTTCACCAACGAACTCAAGCGCCGCGTCGAACAGAACGTCCCCGGCGCACGCGACACCAAAATCTCACGCGACGAGGACCGCGCCGAGCTCAAGATAGAACTCGACAAGCAGAAACTCGCTCTCCACGGCCTCAACGAGAGCACCGTGGCACTCTACATCCGCAACCGCGTCAATGGCATGTCCGCCGGCTTCCTCAAGGAGGACGGCGAAGAATACAACATCGTCGTACGCCTACGCGAAGAATACCGCGACGCACTCTCCGACATCGAACAGCTCTCCATACCCACAGCCACAGGCCGCACCATCAAACTCGAAGAACTCGGCACCATCAGCGAATACTGGTGCCCGCCCACCATCGAGCGCAAAAACCGCCAGCGCTACCTCACCCTCACCGTGATGCCCTACCGCACCTCACTCCAGGAACTCGCTCTTAGCGTACAGCGCGAGCTCGACCAGATGGACATACCCTCCGAGATACACGTCGCCCTCGCAGGCAACTACAAAGACCAGCAGGACTCCACGCGCGACATGCTCATGCTCGCCGCCCTCATCCTCATGCTCGTCTACATCGTCATGGCCTCTCAGTTCGAGTCCTTCTCCAAACCCTTCATCATCATGTTCTCCATACCCTTCGCCATCTCCGGCGTGAGCCTCATGATGTACTTCACCGGCAACAACATCGACATGATAGGCCTCCTCGGTCTAGTGCTCCTCATCGGTATCGTCGTCAAGAACGGTATCGTGCTGGTCGACTACATCAACCTCATGCGCGAGCGTGGCATAGCCCTCAACGAGGCCATCGCCATCAGCGGACAGAGCCGTCTGCGTCCCGTGTTGATGACGGCCTTCACCACCATCCTCGGCATGATACCCATGGCCACCTCCAACTCCGAAGGCTCCGAAATGTGGACCACCATGGGCCTCGTGGTCATCGGAGGTCTCACAGTATCCACATTCGTCACCCTCATCGTCGTCCCCGTCCTCTACGGCATCTTCAACCGCCGCGGCGAAATCGAGAAAAAAGAACGCGAACGCCGCAAATTCGTCTTTATGAATATAGACCTCAACGAGAAATAAAACTATTAAAACGGCGAATTTTGCGACCCCCGAACCAAAGGTCGGCGACCTTGTGGAGCCAAGGGGTGATATGGTAAGCCTGCGAGCACCAATCACCGCTGCATATCGACCAGACAATTCGAGTAATTAGCAAAAAAAAAAAGAATGCGACTGGTAAAATTCGCCAAATACGAATAATTCGCCGTTAAATAAAAAAAGGCTGTTACAACAATAAAAACATCCGTCATGAAAGCAGTAATGATAATATACAACCAGGCCAACAACGAACGCGTGGAATACATGCTCGACACCCTAGCCATCCGCGGCTTCACCCAATGGGAAGACGTCCAAGGGCGCGGCAACCAAGTCGGCGACCCCCACCGCGGCACACACACCTGGCCCGAAATGAACAACGCCATCCTCACCGTCATCCCCGACGACAAAGTCGACGAACTACTCCTCTCCGTCCGCAAACTCGACAAACGCAACGAAGAAGTCGGCATCCGCGCCTTCGTCTGGGACATCGTCGCCTCAACACTCGACAACTAACTCCACCCCCAACAAAAAGAAATCCTGCACCGTATTTTGCACAGTGCAGGATTTCTTTTTACGCCCTATCTCTAAAAGTTATACTTCACAAGCGCGCATAGACGGTGATTTACCACACTGCGAAGCCTCTCGTCCTGCAGCACCTGCCCCCGCTCTCCCTGCTCACCGTATGTGCACGCCGTCACCTCATATTCAAGACCTATGTTGAATGCGGCAACATTGTAACTCACCGACGGCGCCACTCGCCACACGCTATTGAGGTGGGTAAACTCCTCTCCACCCTTCATGTAGATGCGGTAGGTGCCTGCGCCGAAGTCATAGAGCCTCTCACCCGCCCCAAGGTTCTTCATGTAGCCGAGGAAAAGGTTGCAGCGCACCCGCCGGCCGTAGGCAATGTTGAGGTAGCTGATGCTCGCCCGCATAGGACTGTAACTCCACGACCCATCGTCACCCACGCCAGTTACGGCATAACCCACCAGCTGGTTTACGTGACTCGTGTTCTGCGCCAGCAGCGTGCGGAACTTCACACTCCACATCTCCTCGGCCATCTGGAAGTAGACTGTCGGCGTCAATGAAGCCACACTCTCGTCAACTTTCCGCATGACACCGTTCACCACAGCATGCGTGCGGGGTCGCAGTATCTGGGCGTCGACACCCACCTGCATATAAACCACACCAGCCTTGAGGTTGACGCCAAGGAAAGCCTCCGGCCACAGCGCGTTATGCGCAAAGCCGGTGCTCGCCGTGCTCGCCGCATCGTCAGCACTCCTCGGACCGTTGTTCATATACTGCAGCTGCCACATCAGGGCCGAGGTGATACCCACCGAACCCCAGTAATGCGTGGCGCGCACCTGCGGCGTACGGCTGTGCGGCCGGAACGGAGCGCCGGCGGCCATACCCAGCACCTCGGGCAGGATGCTCCCACTCAAAGGATGCCAATCCTGTCCCACAACCACCTCGCTGCCGCCACGTGTCAGCTTTACATAGGCCAGACGCAGGCGCAGCACGGTGTTGGTGCTGCCGAAGCCCCCGAAGTCGCCCTCCAGCCTGCCGCTGGAGCTCCAACCACACAGCTTGGGACCTGTAACGTCAACACCGAAACGCGACGACAGAGCCTGCAGCTGCATATTCGGCACCCCGTTGAGGTCCACACCGTCGACAGTGTCAATGTCGTAAGGAATCATGTTATACTCGCCACCGACGGAATAATACGTCTTGCGCGAGTCGAACGTCAGGTAGCTGCGCACAAAGCCGTAAGGCTTGATGCGGACCTTGCTCGTATCCTGAGCCATAACAAAAGGCAGCGACACCATCAGCGCCGCTGCCATAACAAACACTCTCTTCATGCTATCAAAACCAATAGTTGTGCCGTGAAAATACGAAGGAACATCGTCAGCGGATACACCGTAGCGTAGCCCGTGTTGGGCAGCTTGCAGCCCTCGGGAGCCACCGTGTTGGCGAAAGCCAGCGTCGGCGGGTCCGTATGGCTGCCGCCGATGAAGCCCATCAGTGTGTAGTAGTTCATCTTCAGCACCAGACGGCCGAAGAGGCCGACGAGCACCGGCGGCACCATGGTGATGATAACACCGTAGACCACCCACATATAGTGCTCCTGGACGGTCTCAACAAACCTGCCGCCAGCCCCAAGGCCGACACCTGCAAGGAAGAGCGCAATGCCCACCTCACGGAGCATCCACACACCGTGGCTGTCGGTGGATTCTGTGGTGAACCACCCCTTCTTCACACCCAGCCAGCTGCCGATGAGCGACACCACCAGCGGACCGCCGGCAAGACCGAGCTTCACAGGAGCCTTCATGCCGACAGGAATAGGTATGGAACCCAAGACGATGCCGAGGGCGATGAAAACAAAAATCGGCACAAGGTTGATCTTGTGACGCTGCGAGGTCGGTGTTGCCTGCTTCGCCGATGCCGTCGGAGTCGACTCGTCGGTGGCGGGCTCTTTCTTCAGGTCTATGCGGCATAGCGGACGAAGCAGGATGCAAGTCACAATCATGCCAACCACAGCCAACGGATAGGCCACAGCATACCCTGCCGCCAACCGGTCGGAAGCCCCCTCTATACCGAGGTCGTTCACAGCCTGCTGCGCCGCCGAGAGACCCGGGGTGTTGGTGATTGCGCCAGTATACACACCGGCCATATCGGTCAGCTCCTGGTCGGCCAGCTTGGCTATAATCACCGTCATAACCACACCGAGGGCCACATTTACCAGCGCCATACCGTTCATCGCCAATCCACCCTTCTTGAAGCTCTTGAAAAACCCAGGCCCCACCTGCATGCCTACAGCCGTCACGAAGAGTATCAGGCCGAACTCCTTGACGATGTGCAACATGTCGTGGTTGAGGCTCACGCCGAAAGCGCTCAGCGCAATACCCACGAAGAGCACCCACGTGATACCCAGCGTGATGCCCTTGATCTTGAACTTGCCCAGCAGCAAGCCAGCGAAGATGGAGATGGCCAGCATCAAAACTGTGCTGGCCACTCCACTACCTGTAAACAGATTAGTAAACCACATGATTAGTCTCCGAGGGTGGCAACCATGACGGCTTTAATAGTGTGCATACGGTTCTCGGCCTCGTCGAAGACGATGCTGTTCTCGCTCTCGAAGACCTCCTCGGTCACCTCGATGCCGTTCAGGCCGAACTTCTCGTGCACATCGCGGCCGGCCTTGGTTTCCAGATTGTGATAGGCGGGCAGGCAGTGCATGAATTTGCACTTCGGGTTGCCGGTCTTCTTCATCAGGGCAGCGTTGACCTGGTAGGGCATCAGCATCTTGATGCGCTCTTTCCACACGCTGTCGGGTTCGCCCATCGACACCCAGATGTCGGTGTAGATGAAGTCGAGGCCCTTCACGCCCTTCTCGACGTCGTCGGTCACGGTCAGCTTGGCACCGGTCTCCTTGGCGATCTCCTGGCATTTCTTGACGAGCTCCTTGGCGGGCTGCAGTTTCTTGGGGGCGATGATGCGGATATCCATACCCATCTTCACACCACCAACCATCAGGCTGTTACCCATGTTGTAGCGGGCATCGCCAATGTAAGCGAACTTCACCTGGTTGAGGGGCTTGTCGGTATGCTCCTGGATGGTGAGGAAGTCGGCCAGAATCTGGGTGGGGTGAGCCTCAGCGGTCAGACCGTTCCACACGGGAACGCCGGCGTATTCGGCCAGCTCCTCGACGGTGGCCTGGTCGAAGCCACGGTACTCGATACCGTCGAACATGCGACCCAGCACGCGGGCGGTGTCCTTCATGCTCTCCTTGATGCCAATCTGGCTGCCGGTGGGACCGAGATAGGTCACATGGGCACCCTGGTCTTTGGCGCCAACCTCAAATGCGCAACGGGTGCGGGTCGAGGTCTTCTCGAAAATGAGGGCGATGTTCTTGCCCTTCAGATGCTGCTGCTCAGTGCCAGCATATTTGGCGCGCTTCAGGTCGCGGGCCAGGTCGAGCAGATAGTTGAGCTCCTTCGGCGAAAAGTCGAGGATCTTCAGAAAATTGCGGTTTCTTAAATTGTAAGCCATAATTGTTATTGTTTGATTGTTGTTAATGTCTTTATCTCACAATGCGCGTGCCACAGTTGGGGTTGTTCAGCTGGCCGGCTTCGGTGATGATGCACTCCTTGCCGCCGTGCTCGACGAACATAATGGCGGCACGCACCTTGGGCGCCATCGAGCCCTCGGCGAATTGACCTTCTTCGAGGTATTTCTTCGCCTCGGCCACGGTGATAGTATCCAGGGCCTGCTCGGTCTCCTTGCGTAAATTGATATACACCTTGGGCACGTCGGTGAGGATGTAGAACTCGTCGGCACCGATTTCCACAGCGCAGAGGGCGCTGGCGAGGTCCTTGTCGATAACGGCCTCAACACCACGCACATAGTCGCTTTCCTCCACCACGGGGATGCCGCCGCCACCCACGGTGACCACAATATTGCCGGCCATTGCCAACTTCTTGACAATCTTGATGTTGTTGATACGCGTAGGCTTGGGCGAAGCCACCACCTTGCGCCAGCCGTTGCCCTTGGGGTCGGCCTTGTAGTGAACACCCGAGGGCGATATCATCACACCGTTCTCCTCTTTCCACTCGCCGCCCTCTACCTCAGCAAGATGATCCTTGGTGTAGTAGGGGCCCACGGGCTTGGTGGGGTTCTGGAACATGGGGTCCAACTTGTTGACAGCCACCTGGGTGACGATGGTCACCACATCGCGCTGCATATCGTGACGGGCCATCACGTTGCGCAGACCCATCTCGATGAGGTAGGCGATGGAGCCTTGGGTCTCGGCCACACAGAAATCCATCGGCATAGCCTGAACGCCAACAAGTTTGCCGGCCTCGTGCTGCAACATCACGTTGCCCACCTGCGGACCGTTGCCGTGGCCAATCACCACGTTATAACCACGTTCGAGCAGAGCACACAGGCTTTCGCATGTGTGCTCCACATTCTCTATCTGTTCTTCATAGGTGCCCTTCTGACCGCTGCGGAGCAGTGCATTGCCTCCGAAAGCGACAACAGCAAGTTTTCTCATTCTATCTTATCAGTTTTATTGTCAAACAATTAGCTCATCCACCCCTCTTGGGAGGAAAGTGCAAATGTACGAAAAAAAACTGAAACGCAAACTTTTATGGACAAAAAATTCATTCTCCACCCGTCCCATCACCACCCCCTCCCCACCCGCCGGTGCCCCCCCGGCCAATTCGACCGAAGTCGATAGGAGGGGGACCGGAGGGGATCCGGAGGGGATCCGGACCGGAAGGGTCGATTTTTGACCCCTAAAAAGGTGCCATCCGACCCCTCCCGAGAGGTCGAGGGTCGGAGAATATTTTTTTTGTGCGGTTCGCAAAATTTTCGTATCTTTGCACTTTCTTTTGAAACTAAAAACACAACAATATGAAACAGTACATCGAACAGAACAAGGACCGCTTCCTCGAGGAGCTTTTCTCTCTTATCCGCATTCCCTCAATCAGTTCCGAACAGGAGCACAAGCCCGATATGGTGCGTTGCGCCGAGCGCTGGAAAGAGCTTCTGCTTGAGGCTGGAGCCGATAAGGCCGAGGTGATGCCCACTGACGGCAACCCCGTGGTGTATGGCGAGAAGACCATCGACCCCAGCAAGCCCACCGTGCTGGTCTACGGCCACTACGACGTGATGCCCGTGGCGCCGCTCGAGTTGTGGCGCACCCAGCCCTTCGAGCCCGTGGTCAAGGACGGCTATATCTGGGCCCGCGGCGCCGACGACGACAAAGGCCAGAGTTTCATGCACGCCAAAGCATTCGAATATATGGTGCGTACCGGCAACCTGCCCTGCAACGTGAAATTCATGCTCGAGGGCGAGGAGGAGATTGGCAGCGGCTCGCTCTACGGTTTCTGCGAGAAGAACAAAGAGCTGCTGAAGGCCGACATCATCCTGGTCTCCGACACCTCGATGATTGCCCCGGACGTACCCTCAATCACCAGCGGCCTGCGCGGTCTCTGCTACTGGGAGGTGGAGGTGACCGGCGCCAACCACGACCTGCACAGCGGCATCTTCGGCGGCGCGGTGGCCAACCCCATCAACGTGCTCTGCAAGATGATTGCCGACCTGCACGACGCCGACGGCCACATCACCATCCCCGGCTTCTACGACGACGTGCTGGTGCTCAGCGACGAGGAGCGCGCCCTCATGGCCCAGGCTCCCTTCGACGAGAAGCAATACATGAAAGACCTTGGCGTGAAGGCTCTCAAGGGTGAGAAGGGCTACTCCACCAAAGAGCGCACCGGCATACGTCCCTGCCTCGATGTCTGCGGCATCTGGGGTGGACATACCGGCGAGGGCACCAAGACCGTGCTCCCCAGCAAGGCCTACGCCAAGATCAGCACCCGTCTGGTGGCCAACCAGGACTTCGAGAAGATCAGCAAGATGTTCCAGGAATACTTTGAGAGTGTGGCACCCGACTACGTCACCGTGAAGGTCACGCCTTGCCACGGCGGCGCCGCCTACGTCAGCCCGCTGGAGCTGAAGGCCTACAAGGCCGCCGAGAAGGCTATGACCGACACCTTCGGCAAGCGCCCCATCCCCACCCGCAGCGGCGGAAGCATCCCCATCGTGGCCGGCTTCGAGAAGATTCTGGGCTTGAAGAGCATCCTCATGGGCTTCGGCCTCGCCAGCGACGATATCCACGCCCCCAACGAGAACTACCCCCTGCAGCAGTTCTTCAAAGGCATCGAGACCATCCCGCTGTTCTATAAATATTTCGCCGAGTAAAATACCTTTGGCTTAGCCAATTACACAGCAATACAAATCTTATGTCAAAAAAAAGTACCATTTGATGTAAGATTTGTATTGCTTTTTTGCGTATTAAATAGGTAAACGGTCAACTATTATGAAAAGAATTCTCTTCACACTCGCGCTCGCCCTAATAGGCATGAACGTATTCGCTCAAACCATTACCGGTCGTCTGACTGACGATGACGACCAACCTATCGCTTTCGCCAATGTGGCCTTATATGCTGATACTGTGCTAATGAAAGGCACCACAACCGGCGAAGACGGCGCGTTCTCTATCGAATGTAGCGACGGGACCTACCGCCTCGTGGCCTCGTATGTGGGCTACGAGCGCCTGGTGGTGCGCTGCCAGGCGGGCGACCTCGGCACACTGACCATGAATCCGTTGCAGCTCAAGGAGGTGGAAATCACCGCCGACCGAATCATCGAGAAGGTTGACCGCTTCGTGGTGTTGCCAAAACAAGAGGAGGTCGAAGCCGCCGGGCGCACACTGGTGTTGCTCGACATGCTTGGCCTCCCGGGGCTGAAGGTCGACGTGGCGCTGCAGACCATCACCGTTGACGGCGGCACGGTCATCCTCCAGATCAACGGCAAGGAGGTTCCCGTAGCACGGCTGGCCAACCTGCGGGCCGACCAAGTGAAGCGAGTGGAATACAGCAACAACCCCGGTACCCGCTACCTCGACCGTGGCGCTTCCGGCATCATCAATATCATACTGAAGGAACGCGAGGATGGCGGCAGCATCGTGGCACAGGGGAACACAGCTTTCAACACAGGCTTTGTCGACGGCTACCTGCTCGGATCCTACCACAAGGGCAAGAGCGAGTTCGCGTTGGAGTACACCCTCGGCTACCGCAACTACGACAACGTTCCCTACGAACTAGAGGACAGCTACCTCGACGCGACCCGCACCGTCACCCGCTCCCAACGCACCAACATGCCGTTCTGGTATATCACCCACACGCTCAACGCAGAATACACCTACCAGCACGACGACAGCACGATGTTCGTTGCTTCCGTGCAGGACGACTTCTTCTCCAAGACTCTCGATGCCACAGGATCAATGACCGAGACCGACCGAGGCATCACTACCAACCAGACCATGCAGCAGCACAGCTACCAGAAAGACAACCTGCCGAAACTCGACCTCTTCTACATCCACAGCATGCCGCACGGCCAGAAAGTGGAGCTGAACGTGGTGGGCGAGTACGCCACCGACCGCTACGACAACACTCTCACCTATACCAGCGGCACCTATGCCACCACCGTCGACGGTCACGGCTACGCCCTCAGCGGAGAGGGTGCCTACAGCAAGCAGTTCGGCAAGACGGAACTGCGCACCGGCCTACAATACCAGCACAATTTCGCCGAGAACCAATACACGCTCTACGGTACCACCACCAGCATGACCAAGGACAACGCCTACCTGTATGCCGAGTTGCAGGGGGGCATCGGCAGCAAGGTGAACTATTCCGTCGGTACGGGAGCCAAAATGTTCAACGTCACCGACGGCGTGAACAGCCAGTTTTATCTCCGCAACCTCAGCACCGCCCGACTGCAATGGCGCATCGACCAGCAGTGGTCACTCACTGCACTCTCTCAATTCACGCCCAACTTGCCGTCGCTCTCCTCTCTCTCGCCTGTCTTTCAGCAGACCGACGACGTGGAAGGGCAGCAGGGAAACCCCAACCTGAAACCAAGTGAATTCTGGCTCAATAGATTGAGACTACGATGGTCACATCCCGAAGGCTGGTACATCAACGGCACTGTTGGCTATGGACGTTGGTTCCATCCTATGGTGCAGACCTACGCATACGATCCTTCGCGCGACCTGTTTATCCGCACCCTACAGAACGCCGACCATTGGCAAGCACTCTTCGCCAATGCAAATATGGGAGTACAAGGGCTATGGCAGTGCCTCAACCTCTCGCTCTTCTGGGACTATGGCCACTACACTACCGAGGGCGAGAACTTCTCACACACCCGCGACAACTTCACTACCACCGTCAACGCCCAATACTATTGGAAGAGCCTCGTGGTGGGTGCCAGCTTCACGCTCCTGCCGGAGTGGCAACTCTATGGCGAAGATTATACAATGAGCGAGATGGAACAGAGCATCTACGTGCAGTATCGTTGGAAAAGCCTCACCGCGATGCTCATGTGGCACTGTCCCTTCAATCCCGACGGCTACCGCTATGAGACAATAGGTCTCAGTGCCGTCCACCCCTACCGTCACACCAACTGGACCGCCAACAACAGCAACATGCTCGTCCTCGGCCTCACATGGCAGATGGACTTCGGCAAGCAATACCGCAAGGGCGAGAAGACCCTTCAGAACGGCGGCTATGACAACGGCATGGTTAAGTAATATTTCAAACATTGGTACAATAAAAGACCTCTTTTGCCGTTATAGTCTCATAAATTGAGACTATCATGTACGAGATTATCAGCAAGCGGCTGCTTAACAGCCATGATATTTACAGGATGGAAGTCCACGCGCCGTGGATTTCGCTCAGCGGCAAGCCGGGCCAGTTCGTCATCGTCATCCCCCACGAGAACGGCGAGCGCATACCGCTCACCATTAGCGACATCGTCTACCAGCGTCAGTCGGTGGTCATCGTCTTCCAGGTGGTCGGCGAAACCACGCGTCAGCTGGCCGCGATGAACGAAGGCGACGACCTCTACACCATCGTGGGACCGCTGGGCCGACCCAGTGAACTCATCGAGAAGCACGCCAAGGGCGAACTGAAGCGTCTGCTCTTCGTAGCCGGCGGCGTGGGCATCGCGCCGGTGTTCCCGCAGGTGAAGTGGGCTTTCCGCCAGGGCATCCCGACCGACGTCATCATTGGCGCCCGCTCGAAAGACCTGCTCTTCTACGAGGACGAGCTGCGGGCCGTGTGCCAGAACCTGCACATCATGACCGACGACGGCAGCTATGGCGAGCAGGGTTTGGTGACTGCCAAGGTGGACCAGCTGTGCCAGAGCGGCGCCGACTACAGCCACTGCGTGGCCATCGGACCGCTGCCGATGATGAAGTTCGTCAGCCTCACCACCAAGAAGTACGACCTTGCCACCATCGTGAGCCTCAACTGCATGATGGTCGACGGCACAGGCATGTGCGGCGCCTGCCGTGTGCGCGTGGGCGACGAGGTGAAGTTCTGCTGCGTCGACGGTCCCGAGTTCGACGGCCACCTGGTGGACTTCGACGAAGCCGCCCGCAAGCTGAAGACGCCCGACGCCCGACGCTACCGCATAGCCACCGCCTCGGAAGGCCACAACTGCAACCTAGCTCCGGCAGTCGACGCCGCCATGGCCGAGGCCAAGCAGCGCCAGAAGCCGCGTGAGCAGGACCCCAAGGTGCGCGCCAAGAACTTCGACGAGGTCAGCTTCGGCCTCAGCGAGCATCAGGCCCTGCTGGAAGCCAACCGCTGCCTGCAATGCAAGAAGCCGCGCTGCGTCGAGGCCTGCCCTGTGGGCATCAACATTCCACGCTTTATTCAGGACATCAAAGAAGAAAACCTCAACCAGGCCTATATCACCATCACCCACGACTCCGCCCTGCCAGCCGTCTGCGGCCGCGTGTGCCCGCAGGAGACCCAGTGCGAGGGCAGCTGTGTGATGGGCGTCAAAGGCGAGCCTATCGCCATCGGCGCACTGGAGCGCTTTGTGGCCGACAACCACCGTGCCGTCTCTAAACCCCAGAGTCAGTGTTACCCTGCCGGCCGCAAGGTGGCGGTCATCGGCAGCGGCCCCAGCGGCCTCACCTGCGCCGGCGACCTCGCCAAGCACGGCTACCAAGTGACCGTATTCGAGGCGTTGCACCATGCTGGCGGCGTGTTGGTCTACGGCATTCCCGAGTTCCGCCTGCCCAAGCAGCGCGTCGTGGAGCCGGAGATTGAGAACCTGCGTCGCTTAGGCGTTGAGATACGCACCAACGTCATCATCGGCAAGAGCATCACCATCGACCAACTGATGAACGACATGGAGTACGACGCCGTCTATATCGCCTCGGGCGCCGGTCTGCCCAAGTTCATGGGCATTGGCGGCGAGACCCTCATCGGCGTGATCAGTGCCAACGAGCTGCTGACGCGCACCAACCTGATGCACGGTTACGATGAACAGTACGACACCCCCATCTACCTCGGCAAGAAGGTCGTGGTGGTAGGTGGCGGCAACGTGGCCATGGACGCCGCCCGCACGGCCCTGCGACTGGGCAGCGAGGTGACGGTGGTCTACCGCCGTGGCGAAATGGACATGCCCGCCCGCCGCGAGGAGGTACACCACGCCATGGAAGAGGGTGTGCAGTTTATGTTCCAGACCGCCCCGCTCGAGATTCTCGGCACCGAGGACGGCTATGTGCGTGCCCTGCGCTGCGTCAAGATGGAGATGGGCGAACCTGACGAGAAAGGACGCCGCAAGTTCAGCCCTATCGAAGGCAGCGAGTGCGACGTCGAGGCCGACACCATCGTGGCCGCCCTCGGCACCAGCCCCAACCCCCTAATCCGCACCAGCACACCCGGACTGGACTGCGAGGTGTGGGGAGGAATCAAGGCCGACGAGAACGGACAGACCAGCCGCAAGTACATCTTCGCCGGTGGCGACGCTGTCAGCGGTGCAGCCACGGTGATCCTCGCCATGGGCGCCGGACGCAAAGCCGCCAAAGCCATCATGGAGGTGCTGGGATAATGAAGATATCCCATATATTCATCCGCCTGATATGCCTGGCTTGCGCCGCGTGGGCGGGTTGGTTTTCCGTTTGGTGTTACACGAAAATAATGGCAGAGGAGGACACAACCTCCAATATCATTGCTTTGGTGATTGTGGAGGCTATCTTTGTTCCTCTCGCCATATATTTGCTTGTATGGGCAATCTTCTACGACCGCATGGAGAACCGTGAGCGACAGCGCAAGGCGGATGCCGAGCGCAAAGAACGACGCAAACCGGCCAAGGAGAAACTTGCCGAAGCCCGGAAAGAGCAACGCGCAGAGAGAAACACCAACTATATTCTGGGTGCCGTAGCCATAGCAACTGCCATCTATTTCCTATTTGATAAAGAATGGCTTGTAGCTGGACTGATGGCAGCCGTAGCGGCATACCTGCTCTATAATGCAATCCACAACATCGAACCCGACAAAATAAAACAGAAAAGGGAAGAAGCCACTCACAGGCAGGAAGTGGAAAGCTTGCTGGAAACCGCCAAAGACGACGGCGCCGTAATCATCGTCGAGAACGTGGACAACATCCGCGCCATCGAAGAGGCGATAGAGACCTTCGGAGACGAATACCTTGGACGCAAGAACGGCCGCAACACCATACGACTGTGGCAGTTGGAGCAAAACCGATATGCCCTCACCTTCCCTCTCGGCTACCAACCTGAAGCCCCAATGGCGCTGATGTGGGAACTCGACGGTCAGGGGTTGCAGCCACGGGGCTGGTTCCCGTCGCACAGATTGAAGACCCAAGGCGGATGGACGATGCTGACTGTAGCCAAAAGCGGCGCCACCAACGCAGTAACCGACAACGGATGCTGCTACGAAGACGAGTGCGATTTCCGTCTCCGCATCTACCCGAAGCTGCACCTTGCCTATCAACCACGTCCCAACATCATGAACGACAGTCCCAAGAAACTTGAAGATTTCACCTAAATAACAAAACATGGAGAAATTCAGCATTGATAACGCACCGCACTTCGAGAAGCACTACAACGAAGACAGCCTTTGGGCCAAGCTGAAGAAGTATGCCGTCCGCTGGGGAGACAAACTGCTGTACCCCGCAATGACGCTCTACTGCCTGATGAAGTCGCCCGATGTCTCGTTACACAACAAGACCATCATCGCCGGCGCTCTGGGCTATCTCATCCTGCCACTCGACGCCATGCCCGACTTCATCCCCTTGTTCGGCATTGTCGACGACCTCTCTGCGCTCATGCTGACCCTGAAAACCCTCAACAAAAGCCTCACTCCCGAGATACGCGACGAGGCCCACCGCGAAACCGACCGCCTACTGAAACACGACTAATGGCTGACGCTCTCCTCACCGTAGAAAACCTCACCAAGAGCTTTGGCGACAAGCTGCTGTTCGAAGACATTTCCTTCGGCATCAACGCCGGACAGAAGTCGGCCCTCATCGCACGCAACGGCTACGGCAAGTCCACCCTGCTCAACATCATTATGACCGCTGCCGGGCAGAAAGGCTACAACACCCTGCAGGACAGTGGCAAGATAACCTTTCGCAGCGACCTCAAGCTGGCCTACCTGCCACAAAGCCCCGAAGCCTACCCCAAGCAAATGGTGCGCGACTTCGTCTACAACGTGCAGCGGCCCGAGACGGAGGACGAGTGGACCTTCGAGCAGCGTATGGAGGAGATACTCTCGCGCATGAAGGTGGACTCCCTCCTCGACCGTCAGATGGAAACCCTCAGCGGCGGCGAGCAGAAAAAGGTGGCACTGTGCCGCCTGCTGATGGACGACTGCAACCTGCTCATACTCGACGAGCCCACCAACCACCTCGACATCGACATGATAGAGTGGCTCGAGGAATTCCTTTCGCGACAGCGACTGGCCATCCTGATGGTCACCCACGACCGTTACTTCCTCGACAACGTGTGCGACAACATTTATGAGCTCGACAATGCACGCCTCTATCATTATCGCGGCCGCTACGACTACTATCTGGAGAAGAAAGCCGAGCGCGAAGCCAACGAACGCGCCGAGGTGGAGAAAGCCCGCAGTCTCTACCGCACCGAACTGGAATGGATGCGACGCATGCCACAAGCCCGCGGCACCAAGGCGCAAGCCCGTATCGACGCCTTCTACGAGCTCGAAGCCAAAGCCCACACCCGCTTCGACGACAGCCACCCACAACTCACCGTCAAGACCGAGCGCATCGGCGGTAAGATACTGGAGCTTTACAATATCTGTTATCGCGACCTCATCGACGACTACAGCTACGTCTTCAAACGTGGCGAGAAGATAGGTATCGTTGGACCCAACGGCGTCGGCAAGAGCACTTTCCTCAACATTATCACCGAGAAACTGAAGCCCACCTCGGGCCGCGTCGTCGTGGGCCAAACCATCCAATTCGGCTACTACACCCAAGCCGGCATGTCGGCACCCGCCGACCGCCGCGTCATCGACCTCGTCATAGACATCGCCGAAGAAATTGAGCTTGACAACGGAAAGAGCATGTCGGCTCACCAGTTCCTCACCTACTTCGGCTTCGACGGCACCACACAATACAACTATTTCGGCAACCTCAGCGGCGGCGAGAAACGACGACTCTACCTGTTGCAGGTCCTCATGGCCAACCCCAACTTCCTCATCCTCGACGAGCCCACCAACGACCTCGACATCTACACCCTCCAAATCCTCGAGCAGTTCCTCCAAACCTACAAGGGCTGCCTCATCATCGTCAGCCACGACCGTTCCTTCATGGACCATATCGTCGACCACCTCTTGGTCTTCGAGGGAGGTGGCAAGATACGCGACTACCACTCAAACTACACCCACTATCGCATCGAGCGCCTGCGAAAAGAACGCGAACAGCAGCTGGAGCAACGTGAGCGCAAAGCCGCCGACCGCGCCAGCCAACTAAACACTGAACACTCAACACTAAACACTAAGAAGAAGGCCACCTACAAGGAGCAGAAAGAATACGAGGCTTTGACGGCCGAGATAGAGATTCTCAACCAAGAGAAAGCCGCCCTAGAAACGTTGCTCTGCAGCGGTGGCGCACCCGATGAGATAACCAAGGCCAGCACCCGCATCGGCGAGTTGATGGCCCTGCTTGACGAAAAAGAACTCCGTTGGCTGGAGCTCGATGAGATAATGTAACTTATTTTATAACTGACCAATTACTTCGGAGATATCCTCAGTGAAGACGGTGAATCGAGCCAGGTCTTCGAGGTAAGGTTCAGGATTGTCACGATTGAAACGTATCAACGTTGTGTCAGGAAAACGTTGCGCCATCTGCTCAAAAGGAAGACGGATGATGCCAGGCGTGTTGTATCCGATGCCAAATTCTAATAACAAAAGATTGCTTTGCGAGGCTTGTTGTACAAAGTCAGTATAGCGTCGCGCCTGTTGGTGCCACCGAAAGTCCTCGACGAAGGTCTCGTCAATGCGCAGGTTCATGGCGGCGGGGCTACCGTCGGGCATGGTGGGAATCATCTCTGTGGGTATGCGACAATCTTCGATGAGCGGCAACGCCTTCATCACCCATTCGCGATTGTCAATCAATATCTTCGGCGACCCTGACGCCGGCTGAAACCAGCGGTAGTCGCCTTGTGTGGCGAAGATTCGTTCCCCAGGGAAGCCCGCCAACTCGAATTGCCCGTCGACGTTGGTCGTCACCACAAAAGCCTCGGGGAAATGCATGAGGAGCATCTTGTATAGTTCGGTAGCCCCCGTGCGATAGCGGCTGAACCAGATATGCTTGGCCCAGTAGGCCCAGTATTCTTCCTGCGTCTCGAAAGGGTGGAACGACGAGGTATATAGGTCGGTGAAACCGTAGCGTTCAATCCAAGGGGCGAACTCGCGGCGGAACTCCTCGCCGGCGTAGTCGATACCAGCGGCGGTTGAAAGGCCGCTGCCCGCACCGATGATGATATGGTCGGCCTCATGTATCGCCCGACGGAGGAAGTCAACCCTTTCCG
>JAEEGH010001867.1_pt1 | contig 59120 bp, 49 predicted proteins | sample 9134181 | NCBI WGS metagenome assembly JAEEGH01 (sample SAMN16246544, study PRJNA631951) | gut metagenome | biome: gut microbiome; feature: rumen; material: DP-attached | host: Bos | place: Iran: Karaj | collected 2018-10
TTTTCATTTTCTCTACCTCTCTGTATCTCCACACCCAATCGGAGTCAGGCACCCTTCGGGAGCCAGACACCAACAAATAAGAGAAGGGCATCTTTTGTCCTTCTCTTATAAAGTACCATATTATTAGGTTTTAAACAATTAATTTAGCGCAATTTAAATGTATTTTAAGAACTTTTTGTTCTCATACATTTTCGCATCCGCTCTCTCAAAAACATCAGATATTTTTTTGTCGTTAACCGAGTCGTAATCCGCTATTCCGGTAGCTATTACAACGCCTTCTTTTTTGCCGATGTTTTTTATCACTTCGGAACGGATCTGTTTAAGAAGTTTTTCTCTGTTGATGTAGTCGCCCGCATTTAAAATAACTACGAATTCATCGCCGCCGATACGGTAAACGGGACTGTGCGTAAAAGTTGTGCAGATCAGTTTGGATGCTTCGATTATGTACTCGTCGCCGACCTTATGTCCCGCGGTATCGTTAATGATTTTAAGATTGTTTATATCACAGACAATAACCGCAAACGGAGAAATTGCCGTACCTGCAGATATCTTACGCTGCATGGCTTCCTCAAATTCCTGATATGCGTTTTTGTTCTTGACGCCGGTAAGCTCGTCTTTTCTTGCAAACTCTCTCTGAGTGGTAAGTTCGCGAAGCTGCGCTTCTTCCTTTTTAACCTGTTCGTCAATGTTTTCGAATCCGATTACAAAGTGAACCTTATCGCTTGACCAGAGCACCGTCAGTCGAATATTTTTTTCAACTTCTTTTTCTTTTATCTTAAAATCAACTCCGATTTTTTTCCTGCTTTCAAGATCTTTTTTCAGACTCTCTTTATTTAAGATATCAAGTACTTTCTTTCTGTCCCCGGCTGATAATTCGTAACGCGATTCTTTCGAAATATCATCAAAGAAATCTCCGCCGTTTTCCTTAATCTCAAATTTGCCGGACTTTTTGTTTGTTCTGTATTCGGTATACTCTCCGCTGCCTGAGTTAACATGATAAATAACGGCATACTTCGTTGCAAGCGTTTCCGCAATACGAGTGTAAGTAATCTTTTCCTTTTCGGTATTATCCGATTCCTGCGTATGCGAAATGTAAATCGTTCTGCCAAGCTGTCCCGCTACATACTCGCCCTTATCAACGATATCTCCAGACAGTACGCAAACCAAAATACCGTAAATATAATCCTTGAAAATAATCGGAAAAGCTATGAAGCCTCTTTTCTTCGAGGTAAGTTCTTCTCTCCTGAAAATATCTGCTATGGGACTCTTCTGTCTCTCGGGAGGAATTACAAAGAGCTCGCCCGCTTTTGTGTAACAGCGAAGGCTGACCTCGTCCGGATAGACATGTGCGTTATCCTTTTCAAAAATAGCGGGAGATTCAAACATAAAAAGTGACGCATCTTCGAGTCCGAGTTTGTCAAATCTTCCTACGATTGCATTAATCAGTTCGGTGCTCGAGGTGCTTATATCCATGCACTCGGTCAAGAAGTTTTCAAAGATAATTCTGTTTGATGCAAAGCTCGAAGTCTCGGTGCGCATTCTTCTTGAGAGCGCCTGAATAGCGCTGTTTCTCATGTGAATGAACAGACGGTTTATCGTTACGGCCGTGGAAGGATTTCTCTGAAGAGCGTTGAGTGAATTCTGGAATTTAATCATACTCTTTAACATCTTGGTTGAATCGGTATAGTCGGTCGCATTATTGTCAAAGAAAGTTTCGATAAGTTCCCTGGTCTCTTCGTACTCTTCCTCGCTCATATATCTGTTTTTCAATGCTTTTATGATTCTGCTGATAAACTCATAAAAGAGTCGTCTTAAATCAACCGAATCTTCATCGATGCGGTTATATCTGTATCTGTAAAAGCAGTCGTCGAATATTCTGTAAATAAACTCTTCATCCATATTTAAAATCTCTAAGGATGAATAATCGTTTGATTCATAATCACAGGAATCTCTGCCGTAAAGCTTGGTAGGAATCATTACGGATTCCGCCTGCTCTCCGTCAATCATTTTTAAAAGAAGTTCGAGTGATTTCTGTCCGAGTGTTACACTCTCTGCACCGATGGTTGCAAGAGACGGAATCATATCGCCTGCTTTTCTTGTATTGTCAAAACCGAATACATAAATGTCCTTGCCCGGAACGAGTCTTTTCTTTTTCAGGGCTTCGTAAAGACCTACTGCTGACTCGTCGTTTACGCAGAAAATTACTTCAAGATCCGGACATCTGTTTAAAAGTCTTTCGGACTCGGGAATGGTATTTACGGACATATCCGTAGCTTCGTAACACTCAGGCTTTAATTCGAGTTTGTATTTTTTAAGACAGTTTTCGTAAATGGCTTTTCTTCGACAGGAATCGAGGTTATCGTCTCGACCGCCCAACATTCCGAACTTCGTAAAATTACAGATGTTTACAAGATAATCCACTGCTTCCTTGATACCCGGCTCATTGTCGTAATTGACATTTACCATACCTTCAAGTTCGGATACGAAAAATACCTTCGGAACATCTGCCAGAGTTTCAACAAATCTCTTGATGATAAACTGTTTTTTAACTTTGGCCATACTTCCGAGTGCAACCAGAAGACCGTCAAATTTGCAGAGCTCTTCGAGTCTGTAAATCGAATTGTAGACATTCTTGTAGCGTGACTGCATGTCGTCTTCATGTCCGATATCCACATATTTGCCGGCTACAACCACTATTTCGACATCTCTGTTTTTGGGAACAGAACTGACAATACTGTGAACAACGTCTTTTGCAAATTCGGTATAGACATTCTCGATGATAAGACCGATTGTCAGTTTGTTATCTTTTTTCATCATTCCTTTATCCCCGTAAAATCATTACTCCAAATTAATTTCAGGTGTCGGTTTCGAGAATAAAAATCCCTGAGAATAATCTACTCCGAACCTGGTCATTTTCTCCTGTATTCCCTGATTCTCCACATACTCTGCCACGATGGCGATATCTCTGGTGGAAAAGTTCTTCCATCCTGCAATAATTGCTATCAGTTTTTCGGACTCTTCACTGTCGCAGCATTGTTTTACGATTGAACCGTCAATCTTGATAAAGTCCGAATGAACACTCATCAAGTGCTGGAGATTCGAATAACCGCTGCCGAAATCGTCGATGGAAATCTTGCCGCCGAGTGCGTGGATTCTGTCGACGAAAGCAACCATTACGTCATACTCGTCTATGTCTTCGTTTTCAAGTATTTCAAATACAAAGTTTCCGGGATGTTTTACGGAAGCCATAAAATCAAAAATGTATTCCGTAAGTTCTGAATTCTTGATATCCCTGATTCCCATGTTAATGCTGACACTTGTCTTTTCACAATCTTTGAATATATCAAACACTCTGGAAATCATTTTCTTTGAAAGCGAATCGTACAAATGTCCGAAGCTTCTTGCAACTCCTAAAAACTCGTCGGGGTAATATACCTTTCCGTTTTCGTCCTCGAGTCTCATAAGCGATTCGTAATGGTTAATCTTATTTTCCCTGTTGTCATAAATTCCCTGGAAATAGGGAATAATCTTATCGTGTGCAATCGCATAGTTAACCACATTTACCATGTGATATTTACGGCGGATGCTCTCTTCATCGAGCTGGTCGTTCGTGGGTGATGTAACAAAGAACTGAATGTTTTTGTTCATCATTTCGACTCTTGCCTTGGAATATGCGGATTCCATATTTTCCAGAGTACATCCGTCAATCAGGCAGAAAAGAGGCACAATTGCGATAAACTCTCTGGATGATTCAAAAAGAGTATTCTGTAAAATTTTCATCTCTTCTTCAAAGTCCGAAAGAGAAGTCTTGTACGAAGGCGATCCGATTGCGATATGCCAGCCTCTGATTAAATACATTTTATACTTCTTTTCCTGGCAGAATCTTGAGCAGGTTGAAATATAGTTTTTGTATGTAAGATCGATGAGCTGTTTGGAAAATACGCTCTTCATACCGGCGTTGTCTGTAATGTCTATCATACAGATTCTGTCGTATCCCTTGGCTGCGATATCGGTGTTTAATGCAACTTCATTGGGCAGGGCTTCGCTCTCGTCCATTAAGAGTTTCTTTTCACAGCCTCTTAAGAATTCTTTCAGGCCGTATTCATCGTCATTTTCGTCGGAATCGTCGTTTTTGTATTCACTCTCCATATCGATAATGTAATCGACGAGTCTTACGTTGTCATCTGCAAGCACTTCGGGATGAGAGAAAATAAAAGGATTGTAAATCTGTGTTCCGAATTTTTCTCCTAAAACAGACAATGCGAAAGTACAGTTTGCAAAAGCAAATCTGCCGTTAATCGTCACGATTTCGCCGTCAGTCAGACAGCCGCTCATATTGGAATCGGTATATGCGGAAAGTTCCCATCTTGAAGCATTCGGATAAGCCTTTGAACGTAAGTGGCAGGAATATGCAAACAGTGTTTCGGACTTTTCGAAGTTCTCGATTTTTCTGAACATCTCGCGGTTGTCATCCACGACTTTTTTATCATAAATGAATGCTCTTTTAAGTTTTTTACCTGCTTTTATGAACTGGTTTGCCTTAAGAGGATTATCTTCATAATATTTTACGAATACAGGAACATTGTTGTCGCTGTATGCAAAGGGGAAGAGTTCAAAGAGTTTTTGGTCGGACTTAATCTTCTCGCCGATGCCTTTTTTATAAAGCTCTGCCGCATTTTTTCCGTCAAGGGAAATAATACTTCTGCCGGATGTTTCGGTTACCTCATAATCTTTGCCGACGGTTTCAATACCCGAGGCACACGAAGTAACGCATTCAACATCAGCGCCGATTACCGCTGCGATAAGCACAGCTTCATCGGATGCACCGCTCTCGTCAAATACAAATCCGGGCTCATATTCATTTTCATACATTGCTTCGGAAGAAATGGCGAAACCGCCAAGCATATTAGCGTTGGGATATTTGTCGTTGCATTTATCCACATAGTCGTATACGTTGTAATATTTTGAAGAGAGGAAAGTAAGAAGAAGTTTAATGTTTTCGTCACACAAAACTTCCGCGGTTTTTTGGCAGAGTTCTTCACCCGAGAGAATTCCCTTGTTGTCTTTGTCTGTAAAAGGAATCATTGCGGACTGAAACTTTGCATTGTCGCTCTGTGTGACGGAAACAATACACTGGTTTCTGTAGATTTTCCCCTGGTAAATAACACCGGAAGTACTGGTTCCGATTATTTTAGCCTTGGGTACTATATGTTTTATGAATCTGGCGAGGTCGACAGCCTCATCTTTTTTATGAATGGCCGTATGAATTCTGACCAGTACATCGCCTTTTTCATCATTAATTCGAATCTGATTAAGCGTTTCTGCAAGTTTCACTCTGGAAACGTACTGAAAGTTCCACGTAAACATATTCTCTCCTCCAAAATTATACCCTCAGTATTATTTTACCACCGAATATTAAATCGGCATATTTTTTTGTTGACTTAATATACAAAATTTATATATAATAGCGCTTATTCATTACTAATTTAGGGTATTTTGACATGGACGAAAAGAAGACTAAAAAGGACAATACCTTTAAACAAACTGCATATGCATTAAAACTCGTATGGGAAGCCGACAAACTGCTTCTTGTTTTTTCTATATTCAAAAACTCGATTGAGCAGATATTCTATGTATTCTTCTTCGTATATTTGACGAAGTTTATTTTCAACTGTATCGAAAGAAATATCGAATACAAGAAGCTTTTCTGGTTCTTAATCATCGCCTGCTGCCTCCACGTATGCGTACACTTTACATGCGGCTGGTACGAGGCGTACAGAAAGGTAAAAACGCCCGAGGTCTACAGATACATCTTCCACCGCGTAATGGATCTGTCGGATTCGCTCGAATTAAAAGATTATGAAACGCCCGAGTTTTATGATAAATACACGAGAGCTTTGGATCGCGTTGTAGACTCATCGATTGACCTTGCGATTAAATTCGGTGTCTATTTCGGTAACGTCGTCTCCACAATCGCATCGCTTGTAATTATTGTAATGGTCGACCCTGTACTGCTCGTATTCATGATAGTTCCGATGTTTGTAAGCCTTTACTTCGGTAACAAAAACGGCAAATGCAATTTCGACAGGGAAAACGCCATCACAAGAGATAAGCGAACCGCTGAGTACGTTAAGCGTGTTTACTATGAAAAGAAATACGCTGCGGAAGTGCGTCTCTTTGACATCAACTCAATCATGCTTGATAAGCAGGAAGCAGCTGTAGATACGATGGAAAAGGTATCGATGAAATACCGCATGAAATCCGCACTCTTTTCATTCATCATGAAAGGAAGCTATTCAATCTTCGCAGGTATCATCGCTTACTTTTACGTTGTTGTCAGAGTTAAATTCGGCCATGCGACCGATATTTCAAGCTACGTTGCAATGATTACCGCTATGGCATTCTCGACCAACCAGCTTAAGCAGGCGGTTGAAAACAGAATATTCTTAAGCAATGAAAGCCGACTCTTTAAGAACCTTGAAGAGTTCCTTGAACGCCCCATAAAAGAAACAGAGCAGAAAACAGTTATCGATGAGATTAACTCCATCGAGCTTCAGAACGTTTCATTTACCTATCCCGGCGCAAAGAGCGAAACGCTTAAGAACATAAGCTTTAAATGGAATAAGGGCGACAAGCTTGCAATCGTAGGCTACAACGGCGCAGGCAAAACAACGCTCATAAAATTATTAATGGGCCTTTATGAAATTCAGACCGGAAAGATTCTCGTAAACGGAATTAACATCGAGGAAATCGACGGCGAATCATACAGAAAAAGATTCGGTACGGTATTCCAGGATTTGCAGGTATTTGCAATGCCGCTTATAGAAAACGTACTTATGAGAAGACCTGAGGGTGAGGAAGATTATAAGAAGGCTGAGAAGGCCCTTATTAGCGCTCAGTTTGAAGTTAATCACCCCGGCCTTATAAAAGGACTGGATACAGTTGTAAGCCGCGAATTTGACGAAGAAGGCTTCGTTCCTTCGGGCGGTCAGGCACAGAAGATTGCAATCGCCAGAGTCTTTGCTGCAAAGCCCGACATGGTTATCCTCGATGAGCCTTCAAGTGCTCTCGATCCGTTAGCCGAATACAACATGTACAACAATATGATGAAACTCTCCGAGGGACGCGGTGTGATCTTTATTTCACACAGACTTTCCTCTGCGAGAATGGCAGATAAAATCTACTTAATGAAAGACGGCGAAGTAGTTGAAAGCGGAACACATGAAGAACTGATAGCACTTAATAAGTACTATCATGAGATGTTCACGCTCCAGGCCGAGAACTATCAGGAAAGTCTGCCTGAAGAAATGCTGAAAGGAGCTGAGGCGTTTTATGGCTAAAAACAAAGAAGACAAAATCTCAATTAAACGATTAATCAGCAACACGGCATTTATGATTAAGTATGCTGCCAAGTACGACAAACCTTTAATCGTTAAAATATTCCTGATGAATGTTATCTTAAAGAGTGCGCTCGCGCTTAACGGAACATTCATTTTAAAGATGATTATCGACGGCCTGATGGGCAAATCGGACTTCGGCGATATCGTAATCATCCTTTTAATCTCGCTTGCTCTCGTGGTCTGCATCGAGTGGATAAGCCAGTTACTCGAAGAATGGGCGAAGGCCAAAATCATAAAACTCGACGGCAAAATCCAGAGAGACTTAATCGAGAAAAACAGTAAGATGGATTTAATTTATTACGACAATCCTGACTACTACGACACATATGTATTCGTTGCGAACAATGCGGACCATATGATAGAAGGCGCTGTAGTAATCTCCAGTAAGATTTTCGGCGGAGCCATCGCACTCTTGGTTGCAGCCGCATTAATCATTACCATCAATCCGTTCCTTGCGGTATTCCCCATCGTCGGATTTATAGTCAATCTCATCACGAGATTTAAGATGGAGGAAATCGAATACACATGGTGGCTTGAATTCAGAAAGCACTTAAGAAAGGCTGAATATTCAAAGAGAGTTTTCTATCAGCCGGAATATGCGAAGGAAATCAAATTAACAAACGTAAAAGAACCGTTAAGGCTTCAGTTTGACGAGGCACTCGACGCTGCAAGCGCTGCGGGCAGAAAGTACACACCTTCTTTAACATGGATATCTCTTTTAAACTGGATAACGGTATTTACGGTGCTTTCATTCTTCGCTGTACCTGCGTACTTAGGTTACCTTGCACTTGTGCTTCGTAAAATTGCACTCGGCGAAGTTGCATCGGCCAACAATGCTGCAAACTATGTAAGAAGCAACTTAAACGAAATCAACTACTGTCTCGTTGATTTCCAGATCATCGGTCAGTATGCGGAGAAGTTCAGAAAACTTTTAGACTACGAACCAATCATCGAAGTAGCTGACGGTCTTACGCCGGATAAGGAAGCAGGCTCACTTAAATTAACAAACGTAAGCTTCCGCTATCCTAACACCGAAAAGGATACGCTTAAAGATATCTCAATAGAGATTAAACCCGGAGAAAAGATTGCAATCGTAGGCGAAAACGGCGCAGGCAAAACTACATTCGTTAAACTCCTTATGCGTCTCTACGACGTAACGGACGGAAGCATTGAATACAACGGTCACGACATCAGGGAATACAATACGAAGGCATATCGTAAAAAGATAAGTGCGGTTTTCCAGGACTACAATATTTACGCAGCAACACTTGCGGAAAACGTACTTTTAAGACAGTACAGCAAAGAGGATGAAAAGGACGTAATCGCCGCACTTAAGAAAGCGGACTTTTCAAAGAAACTCTCCAAACTTCCGGACGGAATTTTCACTAATCTTACGAGAGAGTTTTCCGATGAAGGCGTGAACCTTTCAGGCGGTGAAAGTCAGAAGATTGCAATCTCAAGAGTCTTCTTAAACGACGAGGACAGAGCAATTTCAATCTTAGACGAACCTTCATCCGCACTTGATCCGGTATCGGAATACAAGCTTAACAAGAACCTCATCGATCACGCGCAGAACGATACGGTTATCTTTATCTCGCATCGTCTTTCGACCACCAGAATGGCTGACAGAATTTATCTGTTTGAGCACGGCTCAATCATTGAGCAGGGCAGCCACGAAGAACTGATGCAGTTAAACGGCAGATATCGTGAAATGTTTGACCGACAGGCGAAGAATTATATCTCTTAAATGAAGAACGGTGTCAGGCACGCTAAAGCGAGCCAGACACCGTTTTATATTTGTGCCTGGCTCGCGCAGCGTGCCTGGCACAAATTATTTTATAGATTCGATTACCCAGTCCGCATCTTCCACTTTGTAAACATTGTTACAGCTCGGGCATCTTTTATTCTTGTAAGCATCGAAGCTCTTGCCGCAGGTCGGACACATGAATTTTGAAACCGAGAAATCAAGCGCCGTTCTGTTGTTTACATTCTTCTTCATTCTTACATGGAAAATTCTGTCCTGGTTCTTGGCTTTGCCTTTATTCTCAGAAAGGACTTCAGTATAAACATCGAGGTCTACGTGAGCGATATTGTCTACTACTTCCACCTTTTTATAATCAACGGCTCCTCTGAAGAATACATCCACAATATCCTTTGTTTCCTGAGGAAGTGGTGCACCTTCATAGAAAGGAAGGTCGTCGGGATTTTCACTGTAGATAGCCGCTTTTACCTTTGATACGGTCTGTGACATGAAATGATTATCCATGTATTCCTGGCCGTATTTTTTCATTTCCTCTTCGAACATTTTATGAGAGTTGAAAGTTGCCAGAAGCGCTGCGGATCTTGCGCCTTCTCTTCCGAGTCTTACAAGCGTGGGAATCAGTGCAAGCACATATCCGATAAAGGGTGCGGGGAAGAATACAAATGCACCGTAGCCAACTGCGATTCCAAGACCGCCCTTCACTATATTCATCATATTTTCTACGGGAACATTTCCTATTGTTCCAAGCAGTACGCAGACAAGAACCATAATTGCCGTTACAACGATTGCAACAACCGGTATCGAAAGCCATATACACGCTGTGAAAATACCTGTGAATATAAGTGTCGGTTTCCAGAATTCCTTGGGCTTTCTCGAAGGATCGTAGACAATATTGTAATTGATTACCTTCGGATAAAGTTCTTCTGTTTTAAACATCGTACCGCAGTAAGGACAGCCTTCAGTGAGTTCGCTTACCTTCGCGGGATTGCCGCAGTTAGGACATACACAGATATCGTCGTCGATACGTTCGCCGTTTAAATAATCGAGAACCATTGCCCAGACACTGACGGTCTGTTTATGTTTTTTAAGGACTTTATTATTTCTTTTAAGAATGCGGGTATAATAGCTTGAAGCCGACCAGATTTTTGCAACGTAATGGCCGTCCTTCCATTCATTGGCATGTTCCTGACCTTCTTCATGAAAGCCTCTTCCCATAAAATCATAATCAAGCTCAAGACCTTTGCTTCTTAAACGCTTTTTCTGTATTTCATTGAAAAGCTGCATGTCTCTGTCACAGGAAGTAAGCTTTCTGTCAGTACTGAGCGCATCGCCCATTTCCTCAAGAAATTTCATCATAATGTTTCCCATGGCAAACCCTCCTTATAATTGGATTAAAGGTATTTCTTTTATGATTAATAAATCAGTTTGCAGTTAAGCGGAACCTGAAGCTGAGCTTCTTCATCGCCTTCAGCGTTATTCCATGACTGTCTGTCGCTGATGTCAGACTTATCGCCGTTCTCTATAAGATAAACCAATTTTTCACAGTTGCTTAAATCAAGTTCCTTAAGAGGTAAAAACTGAATATCAAGATACTGCATTTTAGGATTGTTGGTTAAATCAAGTTTACTGATCTTACCGCCCTGGCATGAGAAACAATTAAGTTCCGGATTGTTGCTTACGTCGATTGTTTCAATCTTACTTTCATCTATCTGCAAATCTTCAAGTTTGGGATTGTTAGACAAATCCAGAGATTTCATACTGCTCCATCCGCAGGTTAATCTTCTTAAGTTTTCATTTGCACTTAAATCAATTGTTTCAATAAGCGTATCATCAATACTGAGATCTTCAAGTTTGAGGTTTTTGCTGACATCAATTTCGGTAAGCGGATTGCTTCGAATATATGCAAGCGTAAGTTCCCCGTTCTTGCTTAAATCAAGTTCTGTCAGCTGATTGTAGTAGCAGCGAATAGAATCAAGGTTCGGACATTTGCTTAAATCAAGTTCCGTTATATTGCATTTTGAACATGATAAAGAAGTAAGATTCGGGTTATCAAGTATAATCGAAGTCAGTTCCTCATTTCCTTCGCAATTCAAATAATCCAGTTCGGGACATACGGATGCATCCAGCTTAGTCAGTTTAGAATAACCAATAACCAGATTTGTAAGCTTTGTATTTTTGCTTAAATCCAATTCACTGATTTCATTGAACGAAACACGCATACTTACAAGGTTTGGAAGATACTCTATTCCTTCAAGTGATTCGCAGGTTCCGTATTCGGACGGACCATTATAATTGCCGGATAATACAAGCTCTTGAGCATCTTCAATCTCTTCAGAAGAAAGAACACCGTCTTCGTCTTCATCAAATTGATCGCTTATAGCTAATCTCAGCGCTTCATCGGGGAAATATTTCTCACTGATTTCAATTGATTCATAATCTCCGGTTTCTTCTGTGGTAACCTCTTCAACCGGTTCTTCAGATGTACTTTCAGTTTCGGTTGTTTTTGTTTCTGCCGGAGCTTCCGCAACAGTTTCAACCTGAGCTGTGGGAGCTTCTTCCTTAGTTGCAGTATTTACATTTGGTACACATCCTGCAAGGCTTAATCCGACAATTCCGATTAAAGAAATGTACAAACTTTTTTTCATATTTTCATCCTCCTAAAAAAATTCCTCTTTCACACAGTATGGATATGAAGAGAATTTTCTATCCATGATACTATGATAGGATATTTTTTCAGGCTAAAAAATCTCTATTGTCTCGAATTAAGTGCACTTTATTGCACTACTACAGCAAATTAAACTTCCTCGGTAGCTTTATACAAGTATTCTACGAGCTTGCCGTCGATATTTCCGTCCTTGGCCATACCGCGCAGGATATCAAAGGCCTTCTCACGCGGAATAGGTCTCTTGTAAGGTCTGTCGTCGGCTACAAGGGCATCATAAATATCCGCAACGGCGATGATACGAGCATCTGTATTTAAATCGTCTGCTGTAAGGCCTTTAGGATAGCCTTTACCGTTTAAACATTCGTGGTGCTTAACAGCTAAGACAGGTGATTCCGCAAAGTATTTGTTAAAGTGAACCTTATCAAGAATTCTGCCGGTAATTTCTACATGGCTCTGCATAACTTTTCGTTCTTCGTCGGTAAGAGTACCCTTAACCACATGTAAGCATTCTTTTTCCTCGTCGGTAAAGAACGGTTCTTTATTACCGTCAGCATCTTCGTATTCGTAGTCTAAAACTTTATTTAATTCCGCTCTTACTTCATCATTGACAAAGCCCATTCCGTTGACCTTGTTTATTATTTCAACGGACTCCTTAACCTTCGCGTCAAAGTCGTTATAAGCAGCCTCGTCAATCTTTCCTTCGAGCTCTTCTATTTTCTTTTTAAGTCTGAAAGTATTGAGTCTGTCTTCAATACCTTTTTCTCTTCCGTCGAGTCTGGTCTCTTTGTTCATGACTTCGAGCGGAATCGCTAACTTGCCGATATCGTGCAAAAGCGCACCCATGACAAGCTGCTCTCTTCGCTGTGTCGAGAATACTTCTTCTTCCTCGCCTGCCTCGTGAAGCTTATTGATATAATCCGCAATCATACCGCTGTACTTTGCCACATTTCTTGTATGTGAAGCATTGTAAGGTGTTCTTTCATCGATCGCGGTTGCCATAGCCTCTGTGAAGGACCACATCTGTTCTTTGATTTCTTCCTGGTATCTTAAGTTTTCCAATAGTTCGAGAATGTATTTTTCGAATATGAAATAAAGATCCGCCAAAGCCAGCGAAACGAAAAGATAAATGCACGGTATACAGATTCCGTTGCCGGATAAAATTCTTCCTGTCAGTGCATAAGCGCCTGCTATAACAAATGAAACAGGTATCGTAATATAAAGTACTTTCTTTCTGAAAAGAAGTATGAACAATACAAAGATAAGCGAAGTGATGGCAGCCATCAGATACTTGTTTGCCAAAATCATTGTTCTGCCGTTCATATAGGCCTGAACAATATTCGCATGAATTTCACAACCGTACATAGGCGTATCACGGTCGGATGTAGCCTGATACGAATCCTGAGTACCCGGAGCATATGCGCCGACGATTACGATGGCATCTTTAAAAGCTTCCTTTTTCACCATACCGTCAAGAACCTTCACAAGCGACGACTGAGAATACTCTCCCGATGTTCCGGCATACATGAACTGGAAAAGACTGTCGGTATCGGGCGCAACCGGTGTACCGCCTGTCTCTTCCATATATTTTTTGTAAATACTGTATGCAAAACTGTCCTGAGTTTTGCCGGCTTTATCCTGCAATGCCAAAGGCACGTTAATCGTATTTTTTGCATAACGAACATATCCGTCCGGAGCAATATCAGGATTTGTAAAGCCGCTGGTTACTACGTTTCTTAATGCATCATAAGGCATTTCGATATCGTAAATATGATTTTTGTTAAAATATTTCTTACCGTTTTCTTCTTCGAGCTCACCACGTTTTACAACATTAGTGGCAACGACAACATTTCTTCCCTTACAGGCTTCGACGAGTTTCGCATCATCCTCTTCGTTGAAATCACCGACGAACATGATATCCAGCGCAACAACTGCGGGAGCATTTTCCTCGTCCTCGTAAAGCAGATTAATGAGATCCGCAATCTTATCTCTTGACCAAAGTGTGAGATTACCGTATTCGCTGATTGTTTCTTCGTCTATACCGATTACATATATATTGGGCTCGGGACCGTCATAATGCGCATAAAGATGATCCGTGATATACATGTCGGCCGTATATAGAACAGCCTTGCTCGTTGCAAGAAAAATCAGTACAACCGCAATTGCTATCCATAAAAGAAAACGGTATTTTTTCATTCCTTCTATCCCCTAATAAAAGTAATTACCCCTTTAATCTCTAAAAAGAACTATCCCTGAAGTCCGTTGGACTGACGTATCATGTCTTCAACAACGATGTCGTAAATCTCGCCGACTGTGTTGCAGTACTCAAGTACTTTCCAGGGCTCGTTTGTATGAAAATGGATTTTAATCAGGTCTTCGTCACCTGCGGCAATAAGAGAATTGCCTTCGAAATGTGCTGTGATGTAATCCGAAATTTCATCCTCATCGAGATCCTTGTCTCTTCTGTCAATCAGAAGCTGAGTATCGTAACGATACGCAAACTGATCGTCCTCTGCATCAATGCTTTGAATGGGTTCCATATATGAATTCCTCCTTAAAATTATTTACACTTTATTCGCTCAAGCACCGGAACGGACACTGAAATATAATCAAATCCGATTTCTTTTAATTCCCTCATAAAAGATACATCCGATGCGAGTTCACCACATATACCAACCGTAATTCCCGCTCTATGGGCAGCGTTTACAGTTGTTTTAATCAGCTCTATAACCTTAGGGTCTTTCTGGTTGTAAAACTTTTCTTCTTCGCTGTTTAGTCTGTCAACTCCGAGCGTAAACTGCGTTAAGTCATTGCTTCCTACGGAGAAGAAATCAAACTCTTTTGCGAGCGTATCAGAAATCTCTACTGCGGCAGGAGTTTCTATCATTGCACCAGTCTTTATACTGTCATTAAATGCAATGTTTTTATCCCTTAACCCGGCTTTTACTTCGTCTAATATTTTCTTTACTTCCGCTACTTCATCCATCGATGAAATCATCGGAAACATGATTGAAATATTTCCGTAATTAGAAGCTCGTAAAAGAGCCCTTAACTGCGTTTTAAACATATCAGGCATCGACAAACATAACTTAATTGCTCGAAGCCCGTTCGTCTCTAAATACGCAGGTGTTTTGTCGTCGCCCAAATCGGCGGTTCGTAAAACAATGTCTTTGCCTGCTGCGTTTATTGCTGCGGCTTTATATATCTCAAACTGATCTTCTTCAGTAGGGAAATTATCCTTACCAAGATAAATAAATTCCGTTCTGAAAAGACCAATTCCGTCAGCGCCGTTTTTAATAGCTTCTGCAACGTCTTCAGCGCTTTGAACGTTTGCATAGACTTTTATATCTGCATCGTAACTAACTGCCTCTGCAGATTGGCTAAGCTTTTCTTTTATGGTTTCTTCATCAGGATTGATGTAAACCTTTCCTTCATAACCGTCAATTAAAATACTGCTGCCTTCGAGCGTTGAAATATCTTCTATCTCATTCACAATAATCGCAGGTATTCCAAGCGAGCGGGCAACAATTGATGCATGTGAATGCAATGTATTCTTGGTAGAAATAAGGCCTGCGATGTTTTCTTTACCGCGCTTAATAATCTCTGTAACAGACATGTATTCCGAAACTAAGATAACAGGTCCTTCTTCTTTTTGCACGCTCTCGGGTTCGGATATTTCTTTTAAGGTCGTTCTTATTCTGTCCGATAAATCGTACACATCACTTACACGGCCTTTAATGTATTCGTCACCGCTTTTTTTAAGCTGAGCTGCAAAATGTTCCGATGCTTTTTTGACAGCACATTCTGCGCTTGATCTTTCAACCTCGAGTATGGTTGAAACAAACGAATCATATTCCTCGTCTTCGAGGATTAAAATATAAGATTTGATGATGTCGTAAACATCATTACTAAATTCATTTGCACAAAGAGAAACCAGATCTTTTTTAACAAGACCCTTCGCTTTGAAATATCTCTCCTTTTGTGCACTCGCATCATACAGTCCGTCGTGCTTACATTTTACATATGATGCTATCGCTGCTTTGCCGACAGCTGCTCCCGGATAAACTGTTTTCCCCACAAACACGTTCATAATAGCCTCTCTTGTAAGTAAAAAATTCTAAGTCCTGTGCTACTAAAATTAATTTTCTTCCGGCAGGAATTCCATGATTCCTTCTTCCTCTAATGCTCTTTTCGCAGCATCGGTTTCATCTGTTTTAACCGACTCTGCGGGAATTACCGCTCCTATTGCCTCGGTAATGTTTTTATATTTTTTCATCATACCGTCATGGTTTGCTTCGATTGCGCCTGCATCCTCGGATACCGCAGCGGCTTCAAGTGATGCTGCAAGCGTGGATAAATCTTTTGCACCGATCATCTTGGAAGTGCTCTTAAGCGAGTGAACATGTACTTCGTAATTCTTCCAGTCCTTCGCATCGAACGCTTTCTGAAGATCTGCGCTCTTCTCATTGGATACTTCCGCAAATTCTGCTAAAACGGTACGGTAAAAACTTTCTTCATTCTGACAGTATTTAAGACCTGTCTTTGTATCTATGCCTGCATTTGTAAGTGCAGAGAAATCTCCTTCTTTTACGGGCTCTGCCTGAGCTTTATCGTTCTCGTCACTAACCAGTTCGACCTTTTCTTTAGGCAGATGTTTCATGAGCATCTTTTCAAGTTCGTAGCTGTCGATGGGCTTGGTAAGATAATCCGAAAAGCCCTCTGACAAATATCTTTCTTTGGCGCCCACAACTGCATCTGCGGTAAGGCAGATAACGGGTGCGAGGCTGCTCTGACCACCCTCGGTCGCACGTATGCGGTGAAGCGCTTCTGTGCCGTCCATTTCAGGCATACGCTGGTCCATGAGAATTATATCGTATGCAGTCTTTTCAGCCATGTTAACGGCCTTAGCGCCGCCTGTAGCGGTATCAATCTGCATGCCTGTATTCTTAAGTAAGTTAACCGCAACGGTTAAGTTGATTCTTGTATCGTCTACAATCAGGATATGAGCCGAAGGCGCACGGAAGGATTCTCTGTAAGTCTTCGCTTCGATAACGTTTGCTTTAAAGCGCGCCTGGAAATCTCCGACAGCATTCTCACTTACAACCTTCTGAGGAATACAAACCGTAAAAGTAGAACCTTTGCCGTATTCACTCTGAACGGAAATATTACCGCCCATCATTTCCAAAAGACGCTGCGTAATTACAAGCCCTAAGCCCGTACCTTCAACGGTAGAGTTTCTCTCCATTTCAAGACGCTGGAACTGTGTGAATAATTTCGCACGGTCTTCTTCCTTGATACCGATACCGGTGTCTTCGACTTCAACTGTTAAAAGAATCTTTTCTTCGCTTTGTTTCTCGCCCTTAAGGGAAAGTTTAACGTGACCTTTTTCGGTGTATTTAACGGCGTTGTTTAAGATATTCGTGAGTATCTGTTTTACTCGCATTTCATCGCCGAGAAGTTCGTTGGGCAGAGTCTCGTCGACATCAATGATAAAACTAAGACCCTTATCCTGTGCTTTGAAAAGCACCATGTTGCTTAAATTATTTAAAATCGATGTGAGTTTGTAAGGCGCTTCAACGAGATCAAGACGGCCTGCCTCAATCTTGGAGAAGTCTAAAATATCATTTACGAGTGCTAAAAGATTGTGACCCGCATTTTCTACATCCGCAGCATAAACGCCGATGTTTTTAAGAGCATCTTTTGCAATCTCGGAATCAATTTCTTTTTCTGCTTTGAGAGCACGACGGTCCTCACGAAGAATCATTTCGTTCATACCGAGCACTGCATTGATAGGCGTTCTGATTTCGTGAGACATATTTGCAAGGAAATCACTCTTTGCGTGGTTTGCACTCTCTGCTCTGACCTTCTCTTCCAAAAGTTCACCCTGCTGACGCACGTATGGACGAACGGTAAGAAGTGCTAAAATACCACCTACCAGAAGAGAGAAAATCAAAATAATCAGGTAACTTGAAATCGTTGAACGTGTCTGTGCGGAGAGCTGATCTTCGAACCAGTCCACTGCAAAGTCAACCGCTACAACACCTGCAACATTACCGTCTGAATCAAACACGGGACTGTACGCGGAATAGAACTCGCCCCATTTATCCGTATAGGGAACTTCGTCGACTGCTGCCGTACCGTGGCCCGCGCTATCGAGTGCAAGCGTATATTCAACCTCTTCACCGTATTGTGCGGGAGTTAAGGGGTCTAAGTCGAGTGTAAAGATATAATGCATTTCGCTTTCCTGCTTGATACAGTAAACGTATGTCAGTTCTACGTTATCTCTGAATACCGCAAGCGTCTTATATACTTCCTGCGATTCTTCCCCTCCGACATTGTCTGCCGATAAAAGTTTTAAAACATCACCGTTAACCGACGCGGCGGCGCAGTTGGCGATATCAAGCATTCTCTGCTGAATGGATTTTCTGATACTGGATCTTGCTCTGGAAATTGAAACCGTGCAGAACAAAGAACTGGAGATTAAAAGAATAACCTCCACCATTATTAAGATTTTTGTTGAAAGACTGTTTTTAAACACGCAGCAATCCTCTTTTTAGTAAATTATCTTATGATTTCGTCTATTGTCTGAACTGTACTGAAAGTACCTTTGTTCTTCTGAATAATGTCACGAAGTTTCTGCAGTTCGAAGTAGTTAACGTAGCAGATAAGCGTTTTGTTATCGCCCGCAATCGCACCCTTGGATTCGATGATTGTACAGGTCTTGTTAAGGTCTTCCTTAATCGCATTGATAAGCAGATCTTCGTCCTTCGTAATAATCGTAACCTGTTTGATGGCTTCGAAATGATCTGTGTAACGGTCAATCACGAGAGAAGCCACAACGTATACCAAAAGGCTTAAAAGCGCTGCATTTCTGTCGATTAAAATAAACACAGCCAGATAAACTATCGAGTTAAATGCAATCAGAATAGGCATCATACTGTAGTTCTTGCCGGTTTTGTCGGTAATCTTTTTTAGAATGATGTTGGCTAAAATTTCCGAACCGTCGATACATCCGCCGCTACGAAGAATGATTGAAAGCCCGAATCCTAAAACAGCTCCGCCGAATGCAACAGCAAGGAAGTGTTCGGTATTAAGTTCAAAAGGAATATGCTCAAAAAACGCAAGCCCCAAAGTATATGCAAGCGAGCCCGTGATTGCCTTAAGAGTAAATTTCACACCGAGGAAAAATGCTCCCGCGATTACGAACGGTGCAAAAATCAAAGCGACGCAGACTGAAAGGTTAAAGCCTGTCAGTTTGCTGATGATAATCGAAATACCTGCGGTACCGTAGTCGATTGCATCGTTAGGAAGTAAGATGCACGCAACGGAAAAACTCGCAAGCAGGGCTCCGATTATGATTGATATGTATGAAACTATTCCTGATAAGGTCTTATTCATTCTTCGGGTAAAAACTCCAGTATTTCGTCATCATTTTGTGAAACGGAAACGGTATCGCTGCCGATGTTTTCTCTGATTACGTCAGCGAGTACGGAATACATTTCCATCATCCTGTCGTGATTGCTGTCAATCACAAGCGTATCCTGAACGTTTGATGCAGCCTCGCTCTCTGCGGCAATTTCTGCCAGTGCGGAAGCACCGATCATCTTCGAAGTACTCTTAAGCGAATGCACATACACTCCGTAATTCTTCCAGTCCTTTGTGCGGTAACATTCTTTTATGTTCGCAGACTTTTCAGCCTCTTCCGCAGCATACTCTCCTAAAAGAGACATATACATATCTTCATCGTCTCCGGTGAAAGCAATGCCGATATTAACGTCTACGCCGTTTCTTTTAAGAGCTTTTTTAAGTTCGCTCTCGCTCTCTTCTGCGCTCTCACTCTTTGCGTCTTTTTCAACAATCTCCGTCTTATCCGCAGGAAGATATTCGATCAACATCTTTTCAAGCTTAGCGCTGTCGATGGGTTTGGTCAGATAATCGTTAAAGCCCATCTGAAGATATCTTTCCTTCGCGCCTCTGACAACGTCGGCGGTAAGGCAGATAACGGGTGTATTAACATTAAGTTTATTGTCGAGATTTTTAATCTCATTCATGGCTTCGGTACCGTCCATGCCCGGCATACGCTGGTCCATAAGGATTACATCGTACGCATTGTTCTTTGCAAGCTCGACGGAGTCGGGGCCGTTTAATGCGGTATCGATTTTAATTCCTGTTTTCTTTAAAAGGTTTTCGACTACAAGCAGGTTCATCTTCGTATCATCAACTACGAGAATGCGTGCGTCGGGAGCGCGGAAGGACTCTTTGTATGCTTCGGTCTCCTGAGGCTTGTTAATCGCTTCTCTGTAATCTCCGAGAGGCTCTTCATTCTCAATCTTCTGCCATAAGTCAAACGAGAACGTGCTTCCCTCACCGTACACCGATTCAACCTTAAGTTCTGAATCCATGAGTTCGAGCAGCTTAACCGTAATGGTCATACCGAGGCCGGTGCCTTCGATGTTACGGTTCTTAACCACATCAAGTCTCTCAAAGGATTCGAAGAGTTTTTCCATGTCGGTTTCTTTTATGCCGATGCCTGTATCTTTAACTTCGAAATAAAGTTTAATATTTCCGTCTTTTCTCTCAAGCTCTCTGATCGTAAAATCAACCGAGCCCTTTTTCGTGTATTTAACGGCGTTGGTCAGAAGATTGATGATGACCTGATTGATACGCGTATCGTCGCCGTAAAGTTCCGAAGGGATGTTTCTGTCAACCGAAACGTTAAACTCTAACTTCTTCGAATTTGCCCTGTCGGAAATTGAATTTATCAAATATGCAATCTGTGAGCTCACACTGTAGCGCACGGGTACGATTTCCATTTTTCCGTCTTCGATCTTTGAAAAATCGAGGATACCGTTAATGAGCTGAAGTAAATTATGACCGGACTGCTTGATGTTCTGTGAATAGCCAAGGATGTCCTTATTATCAGTCTCGCGGATAATCATTTCGTTCATACCGATGATGGCATTAATCGGCGTACGAATTTCGTGAGACATATCTGCAAGGAAACGGCTCTTGGCTTCACTTGCTTCGTCTGCCGCCTGTTTTTCGAGGCGGAGCATCTGCTGTTTGTATTCCTGCTCCTGCTTATTGAGTCTGTCGAGAACTCTCGCAAGAACAATCGCTACTGCGACACTGATGACGATTGAAATAACCGTTGCGATGATAAAACCGAGCACGAGGTTTACTACACCTTCTTCGACTTCATTCTTGCTCGTTGCGATACATACATACCAGCCGGTGTTGGTCATCCTTGAATAAACGATACCTCTTTTCACACCGTCGTAGTCTGTGACATAAACCATTTCATCGGAGCCTGTATGAATAGCTTCGATAAGCGGTCCGTAAGGTGAACCCTCAACGCCCATAACGGTTAAGGGATAGTCCTCGTAATCGTATGCATCGTTCGGGTGAACAACCATTCTCATATTCTGGTCTATCAGGAACGCATAGCTGTCTTCAGCGACATTTGCGTCTTCAATCATATCCACCAAAACATCTACGAAAATATCCGCAGCAAGAACGCCGAGTAATTGATCGTCCTTGTAAACCGCTTTGGAAATCGTGATAACGGAGCGCTGCGTATCGGAGTCAAGGTAGGGCGTGGAGAAAAACGTCTCGCCGGTTAATGCGGATGTTGTGTACCACTCTCTTTCATGCACGAAGTCAACCGTTCCGTCAGCGATAAAGTCCGATGCGCAGACCATAGTATTATTCGGATATGTAAAATAAACATCATAAACATATCCGTTTTTATTTAAAAGTTCGTTGCTGTGTTTTAGGTAACTGTGAAACGCATCATAGTCTTCGAGCGTGATGTCGTTTACGGCTATCTCCGCAGCCATTGTATCGATGATTGTTGCGTTGGTATTAATCCACGAAGTAAGTTCAAGCGCGTATTTTTGAGCAGCTACTCCATAATTATCCTCGAGCTGTGCTACCAGACTTTTCCTTGCTCTCTGGTAACTGATAAAAGACAAGAAGACGGAACTGCCCAAGACGAGCAGAACAATCATAATTGTCATTCTGGTTCTCAAACTCTTCATTTTTTAAAAATCTCACTTCCAACTAAAAATTTTTAATCATTTTGATGCATTCAAATGTTCCGCTCTGAATGACATCTTCGGCTTCTTTTGTGTAACCCAGTTTCTCATAAAATCCGATGGCAACCAGACGGCTGTCAACGATTACCTTACTGTAACCGAGTTCTTTAATCCACTTCTCAGCTTCGGTAACAACCAATGCTCCGATCTGCCTGCCGCGGTATTCCGGAAGTACCACAACACGACCGAGCACTACGCTGTCTTTTTCAACCTCATAAAATCTGCAAGTGGCGACAGGATATCCTTCATCCAAAACGACGATATATTTCGTACCGTCACAGTCGCGCTCATCAAATTCATCACGAAGAGAAATATGATGCTGACGATTCATCCCCTGAATTCTGACCGAATATGCGCCTGCGCGCTGCCATTCATATTCGGCCCTCATAACTTCCAAGTTATCCATTGTTACTCCGTTATTTCAAGAACCCTGTGAAGGGTATTAAGTACATTCTTTTTATCTTCGCTCCACTTTGGTGCGATTAAGATTTTCTTATCTCCGTCGCCTGTCATTCTGTGAATGATGATGTTTCCCGGAAGTACATCAAGCGCATCTTTTATGAGCGATGCATATTCATCAAGCGATAAACACTCGAATTTGCCTGCGCGGTAATCATCAGCCAAGTCTGTGTTTTCCAGCACGTGTAAAAGCTGAAGTTTGATTCCCTCTACTCCGCTCTCGCCGACATACTTAACAGTCTCAAGCATTTCCTCTCTCGTCTCGTAAGGGAGGCCTAATATCACATGCACTATCGTTTCGATGCCGCGGGCCTTTAAATTTCTTACAGCCTCATCGTATGTGCCAAGCGGATATCCTCTTCGGATATATTCGGCGGTTTTTTCATGTATCGTCTGAAGCCCGAGTTCAACCCAGACGGGCTTGATTTCATTTACTCTTCCTAAAAGATTCAAAACCTCTTCGCCTAAGCAGTCGGGACGCGTTGCAATCGATATGATTTCAACCTCAGGATGTGCGGCCGCTTCCATGTAAACTTTCACAAGTTTTTCGATCGGCGCATAGGTATTCGTGAAAGCCTGGAAGTATGCAATGAGTCCGAAGTCGCCGTTCGGTAACTTGCTTTCTATACGTTTCTTGCCAAGCTCAATCTGCTCGGTAATTGAGAGCGCAGCATCCTCTGCGAAATCACCCGAGCCGCCCTCTGAACAGAATATGCATCCGCGGTTTCCGAGCGTGCCGTCTCTGTTAGGACAGGTGAAGCCTGCGTTGATTGAAACCTTGTATATTTTCCTGCCGTATATATTCTTTAAATATGAATTTAACGTCCTTTGAACCATACCTTTCTATTTTATCATAAAAAAAGGCCCGAAGATATAGTATTCTTCGGGCTTTTTTAGCATTTTTTACGGTTTTATTCGTGATACTCGTAATTTACATCTTCATCTATGATGGACAGCATGCATTTTGCGACGTTCGGATCGAACTGTGTACCGCTGTTTTTCTCGATTTCTCCGCGCACGACATCCTGCGGAAGGAACTTACGGTAGCTTCGGTTGGAAGTCATTGCATCGTAGCTGTCGGCTACGGAAATAATCCTTGCAAAATATGGTATATCTTCGCCTGCTTTCTGGTCGGGATAGCCTTTTCCGTCGTATCTTTCATGATGCCATCTTGCACCAATCATCAAATCCGGACGGCTCTTAATTTCCTCAAGAATGTCAGAACCTATAGCAGGATGCGTTTTCATTATGGCGTATTCTTCGTCGGTCATTTTTGATTTGCTGTTGATGATTTCATTCGGAACACCAATCTTTCCGATATCATGCAAAAGTGCCATGTAATAAACACTTTCGCAATCGCCTTCATTCAGTCCAAGTTTCTCTGCAAGCATCCTCGAATACTTCGCCACTCGCACCGAATGACCTTTCGTATATTCGTCCTTCGCATCTATGGTGTGCGCCAAAGCTTCCATGACTTCAACAGAAAGGGTTTTGATTTCATCTTTGGCTTTGATGGCTTCGTTGGTGGCAATCATGTTTTTGATAATAACGTAAAATGCCCAGATGAATATAAAAATGATAATTGCAGAAAAAATTGAACCGGCTAATACAATATTCTCATTTGCATAATCCATAGACATCGCAAACGAAAGTGACGAAAAAAGAACAGAAAACGCTAAAGGCGGAATGATAAATAATTTCCAGTTAATTTTAGTATTTTCTTTTATCAGTTCGCTAAATTTTAACACAACCATTCGATAGAAAGCCCATGCCGCAACAAATCCAAGAACGGAAATCGTTATATTTAATAAACTTCCAATATACGGAACTGAAAACAATTCCCCATTAATCTCGGAGCTTCTAATTGTTGTAACAAAAATAGCAATGTACATTGTATATAAAAACAGAAAAGGTGTTATTTTTTTAAATTTTAACCAGATTATTCCTATAATTGTACATATTGAAACTGAAAATATAAATATTATTGAACTTATGATAGATGAAACAATAATAAAAAATATATTTGTTGCTAATACTTCCAAATCCTGACCATATATATAAGCAATAGTAGCGTCAGTAAATACTGCACTAAACATAGCAATTATAATCCATTTCAGCGGAAAAATTACAAGGGTTACTAAAAACATAATAATCTTGCTTCTTCCCTCTTCCCAAAAACATTTTTTTATCGATAAAAGCATTAAAACAAATATAAAAACATCTAATCCACTTGAAGCTACATATTCAATTATTTTAAGTGCAGTTTGCATTCAAAACCTCTTTAAGTACATTTAATATTTTTATTCTTTAAAATCTAACTGTAGCGTATCCCCTTATGCTCTTTTTTTCGCCTTCACCAAAAGAAAATCGGGTTTGTGAAAAAGGTCGTCATAGTCCGGATATTTCGCAAGTATTTCTTCGTTAGGAAGGGGCTCGATCATACGCTCCACTGAGAAACCTGCATCTACGAGTGAATTGACGATGGTTGAGAACATTCTGTGGTATCTCTTAACGTCTTCTACGAACCATTCGGAGCTTGCTTCTTTTTCTCTGCCGTAGTTTGTAAGATTTAAGTGAAGCTTGTTGCCGTCCTCGTCTCTGGTCCATCTCTCACCGCCTGAAAAGCATGTGGAAAGAGGGCTCTCCTGTGAGAAAATAAAGTAACCGTCTTTTATGAGCAGTTTGTTTATGTTTTTAAGCACTCCGTCGAAATCCTCGATGTAGTGAAGCGCGAGTGAGCTGATGACAAGATCAAACTCTCCGTCGATCTCGTTTAAATCTTCCATCGCAAGATTTAAGTAAGTAATCTTAGGGTCGGAATTTTCTGCCTTCGCAACCTCGAGCATTTTCTCTGAAATATCAATGCCAACGACTTTCTCTGCACCCATTCTGATGTAATCCTTGCAGTGCTCGCCGAAGCCGCATCCAAGGTCGAGAATTCTCAATCCTTTAAGTTCAGGCAGAAGTGAGAAAAGCGCCGGTATCTCGAAAAGATTATTCGCATTTTTTTCTCTGTTTCTTAAATCTTTGTAACCCTCAAAGAAAACCTCGTTGTCAAAAATGTTCTGTTTAGCCATTATTCATTCCTCCTTAATTTTTACATTAAGGTAAAGCCATCCCCACTTCACCGAAAGACAATTATATCTGTTTGGCAGTAGTTTCTCAACCACCATTTACATTCTGTATATACATTTCCTTGGGAATCATCGGAGTCTCAAGTTCCGCAATTATTTCAGGCGATAAATGAAGAGATGAAGAGTACTCTTCTCCTGCCTTTTCAAACTTCGCAAGGAGCGGATCTGCAACCGGTGCAGCCGCAGGAATATTAAGCATCGGAGTCTCGGGAACGCAGAGGATATCAGGTCTGCAGAAACATCTGTCGCACATAATTCTTAAGGCATCAAAATTGCCGTCCCAGTCAGGGAAACCGCAGCCGCAGATAACGAGTGTATGCATCTTAGAAAAGTCTGCGAGAGCTTCGTGTCGAACAGTACCGTCATCCTCTTCGACCATATCCATTTTTACAAGCGGAATTGTTCTGTCGAGAAGCGCCTTTAAGTGTGAAGGCATGGAGTAACAGTAGAGCGGAAAGCTCCAGATAATAAGGTCTGCCTTAACATACAGATCAAGTATTGCGTTCTGATCGTCTTCAATCACGCAGTGGCCTTTGCCCTGTTCCCAGCAGCCAAAACATCCCATGCAGGGAGCAATATTCTTTTCGATTACGTTGATCACATTAACTTCGTGATCGCCGGCTTTGTTCATTCCGCGAAGAAAAGCTTCCGTTAAGCGGAAGGTGTCGCTCTTCTTCTTGGGGCTTCCGTTAAGCACCAGTATTTTCATTTTCAAGTCTCCTTTTCCAGTAATTATATTTTGGTTTTGCCTGAAATAATATCTTTATAATCCGCCAGATTTTTTCTAAGCAGATTCGGCGTATCAAGTCCGTAAGGACATTTGCTCTTGCAAAGTCCGCAGTCCACGCACTCGTCGATTTTAAGCATGTTCTGTTGCCATTCTTCGGAGAGGAAATTCTTAGACGGTGAACGTCTTATAAGCTGTGACATACGTGCGCAGTTGTTAATCTGAATACCGACCGTACAAGGCATGCAGTAACCGCAACCACGGCAGAAATCGCCCATCAGACTCTTTCTCTCTTCTTCGATGAACGCTCTGATTTCGTCTGTCATCACGGCATCTTTTTCGAAGAATGAAAGCCACTCATCCAGTTCTTCTTCACGCTGAATGCCCCAGATAGGAAGCGCATTGTATTGGCTCATAAAAGCCATGCACGCATTGCTGTCGGTAAGAAGTCCGCCTGCCAAACCTTTCATCGCTATAAAGCCCATTCCTGCCTTTTCAGTCGCCTCAACCAAAGCAATTTCTCTCTCATTTGCAAGATACGAAAACGGAAACTGAAGCGTCTCATAGAGACCACTTTCAACGATTTCCTCAGCAACGCCGATTAAGTGCGCGGTAATACCGATATGTCTTATCTTGCCCTGCTTTTTAGCCTCAAGCATGGCCTCATACATACCTGTTCCGTCGCCCGGTTTATAACATTGTGATGCACAGTGGAGCTGATAGATATCAAGATAATCCGTACGAAGATTTTTAAGAGTTGTATCAAGATGCTGCCAGAAAACCTCGGGCGTTTTGGCCTGAGTTTTGGAAGCAATGAAAATCTTATCACGCATACCGTCGAACGCTTCGCCAAGCTTCTCTTCGCTGTCAGAATACGCTCTCGCGGTATCAAAGAAAGTCATTCCGCCTTCATACGCTTTGCGAAGAAGCTTAACTGCCGTTGCCATGTCCACACGCTGAACCGGCAGAGCACCGAAAGCGTTCTGCGGAGTAACGATTCCTGTATTCCCCAATACAATATTTTTCATAGCCCCCTCCTCTTTTTTATCATTTATTCTTTCTCTTTTTTCCTAAATGCTTTCCCTAACAGAATGCATATTTTATCATAAATCAATTTAAGTAACAGCGGTCCGAAAACGCCTGCTAAAAGATATATAAGTTTTATGGTCGGAGAAATCTCCCACATGTACCACTCCGACTCCTGAAAGGCCTCAATGTCAAAGTAAGGAACCCATACAATAAACCTGCTTATAAACATCAGCACGCAGTTGACGATGTTAAAAAATGCAACGTGAAGACCCATGATCCAGAAGGTATTGCAGGACATGTAATTTACGAACTTACTCTCACCCACAGGTTTTGCGATAAGATCAACCACGGTTAGCCAGAAAAGAATGCCGACTATCGAAGATATTAAAGGAGTTACGATAAAAGGGCTCGTAAAACCTTCCATTTCGCCTAGTGCATCAAACGCTACATCATACGCATACGGAAGATAAGTCGTACGGACTGCATTGATGAGTAAAAGAAGCGCCATAAGCCCTAATTTAAGGCCGCCCGACATGCTGCTGTGCTTACCTTCGAGTTTATCCCTGTAGATAATTCCCATCTCAAGGAAAGGCAGGAAAAACATGATTTTAAGAGGTAAAAGAATGTATGGTGTGGTGACCGGTAAGACGTTCTTTGCAAGATATACGGAAAGGATGTGAAGCGCTGCAAAAACCGCGAGCGCAACATAGCTGTTCCAGATTTTGCCTAAGAGTTTTTTACAAATCGCATACACCATCAGAACGGCGAACAGCGATATAACAAACCACATCGGCTCTGCGATGGATATAGACGAACCTATCGTCACAATTCTTTCAAGCAGATATAAAAGATATCCCGAAGGAACGGGCTCAATGTGTCCGAGTTTAAACCAGTTGATAAAAAACTGTAATACGAATGCCAGGAAAGAAACACCTATATACGGCACCAGAAGTGTCTTAACTTTCTTGCCTGTATATTTTATGAGATTAGTCGATGAATCAACCTTGTTAAAGTAGCCCGAAATGAAAACAAACATGGGCATAAAAAAAGAATTGTACGGAATAAAATCACCAAAAAGATTGAATGTAATCCATGTATGGTGATCGACAACCATTAAAATACCGATTGCCGATAACACCATAAACTTTTTGTTTGATTTACTGCGCAATTCTTTCATTATAAACCTATCTGAGCTCCGCAGCTTGAAAAGGTACCGGCATAGCGGTTCCAATACGAAGTTCATATTCCATTTATTTATCCCCCTCACATATATAATTTATTCAACTTCCTTGTACTGGAAAATCGACTCAATGTATGCCGGCGTCGGATAAAGCTTTTTGTATACGCTTAATTCCATCTTGGTCATACGGCTGACAAAGTCGTCAAAAATCGAATAATACTGTGTCAAATACACGTTCTGTGCAGGATAGTGAGGATATACGATCCAAGGCGGGAGTATCTGTCTTATATCCATGATTTCGTAGTTAATAACGATGGCCTTTTTGTCTGCTGCCTCAACCTGCTTAACATATTTTTCAAGAGTTTTCATGCTCTTGTGGAATTCTTTTTTATACTTGTCATCCATGTAGAAGTTCTTCGGATCGAGCGGATCTCCTAAAATATCCTTTAAAGGAAGATGGTGAAAGAGTGTTCCGTCATCGTAGTAATCGTCGCTGCATTTGTCGAGCCAGAATTTACCGATTCTGAGAACTTCTTCGTAATCTTTGAAAGTAATATATCTCTTCATGTACAAGCCCCCTTTTACAGAATTTATATAAAAAAAGAAATATTATTCATATTTTACCACAAGAATGCTTCAGATACAGTATTTTATCTAAATAGTCACCGATTTTTTACAAATTATTTTCAAATTTGTCCCTTTTCTCTCGTAGACCATCACCGCCGGATAGGGTATAATTGTCATATGGGGTTATAAACGAGTTATTTCGTTTTAAAAAATTATGACAAGGGGGTATTTCATTATGGATGAAAGACTAGTGGATTTGCGCTCTTCCAACTACAGGGAAGCTCGAATCAAAATCATGCAGGGGCATTTCGCCACCCAGAACTCACACATAAACACTTATATCGATATGTCCACTGTAAAATGCAGACAGAACAACGCATCCGTTTCCGCGAAGGCTCTCGCAGAAAACTATATGCTATCCTTCGCTGTGGATACCATTGTATGCCTCGATGAAACGGAAGTAATCGGAGCTTTTCTCGCAGAGGAACTCTCTCACAGTTATAAAACATGTCTTAGTTTCGGTAACAATATTTCGGTCATCACTCCCGAAGTAAACTCGATGGGACAGATGATATTCCGTGACAACAAGATTCGTATGGTGGAAGGCATGAACGTACTCATACTGACCGACTCCATCACATCCGGTAAGACCATTCTTCAGGCAATCGATTCGGTAGTTTACTACGGCGGAACCGTAGGCGGTATCGCAGCCATCTTCTCCGCAGTCACCAAATGTGCCGGCATTGAAGTAAAGTCGATCTTCACTTCCTCCGACATCCCGAACTACGGCTATTATTCGAGAGAAAACTGTCCTATGTGTGCCAAAGGACAAAAGCTCGAAGCTTTGGTAAACGGCTTCGGATATTCGCAGTTGTAAAACTCATAAAAGAAAAAATCAAGGGTAGGAGTTGTCTCCTACCCTTTTATTTTGCCTGCTTTCAGGCGTTGCTTGTTTTATTATTTTTTCGTAAAAACATTTATTGCTTTGGAAACAAAATCTGCCGTGCCCTCACCGCCTGCATTGTCAATGTTTTCAGTAAACTCATTTCCGCCAGCATACATAGCGCCTAAGCCTGCAAGAACTTCGTTGGAACAGTTGTAGAAATGTTCGGAAATGTAGTTTTGAAGTTTCTTAACCAGCGTCTGTGCGTCAGCTGATGAAGGGTCTGTATCTTTTATGGTGCCAAATTCTGTGAAGATATCCATAAAATCAGCCATGATTTTCTTATCATCTTCTTTGGAACGCTTAGCGCTCTTTTTCTTATATTCTTTATATTCTTTGGTTTCGCCCCACTGCTCTTTGGCTTTCTTTGAATACTCATCTATTTTACTTGTATCAAATGCTGAAAAATCCATTTTATTTGCTCCTTTCTTCTTTAATTCACGGGCAAAGGATATAAGATTCTCCAAATGCTCCTTCTTCAAAGTTAAAAGCTTAATCTGCTGTTCAAGCGCCTTTTTCTTGTCAAAGTCGGACCTGTTGATAATATCTTTAATCTCTTTTAGCGGGAATTCAAGCTCGCGAAACAGTAAAATCTGCTGCAGTCTTTCCAGATCCGTATCGTCATACAGTCTGTAACCCGACTCGGAATACTCTGCCGGCTTCAAAAGTCCAATCGTGTCATAATACTGCAGGGTTCGTATACTAACACCCGCGAGTTTGCTAACTTCATTTACTGTCATCATCTCTTTTCCCTCCGTGATAATAATACCATAAACTATTACGTAACGTTAGAGTCAAGAGGAGTTTTTAATTTCTCTTGGGAAATTATTTATTACGGTCTGTAATTATCTTTATCAACCGCCACGTACAAATCCATACCCATTTTTTGCTCATAAAAGTCTTTGAGTCTTAAATTGTTTTCCCGTATTCCGGGATTGTATGAACCATAGCGACTCTTAACGTCATCCATTCGGTCGATAATATCCATTACACCTTCCGTGCCTGCGATAGAATCCACGAACTGAATCAGTTCATCATATTCATCCTGCACAGTCTCCGCTAGTTTCGTACGAATTAATTCCGTTTCTTCTTCGCTCGTGTCAGTCTTTCCCACATAGGTTCCTATATCTGTGCCGTAAAAGGAATGCGTAAGACAGATTCGCGCTGCGTCATCGAAGCCCAAGGACATCATATAAGTATAACCGTCGGAAACATGTCTTAAGTAACTCACTCCGAACTTACGTCCTATATCATGCAACAATCCTAATACATAGGCTTTCTCAGGATCCATCCCCGTATAAAACGCTATCCTTTCCGCACAGTGCGCAGCGGTCTTGCTGTGCCCAACCCAAGCGCCGGGATTGCATTTTGCCGCATCTATTAATAAAATTTCAGCTTCTTCTCTAGTCGGATACATATATTCACTATGCTTGTAAAAGCTTCTCCAGTTCAGTTTTTAAAGCATCTTTCATCTTCTCAAGTTCTTCGGCAGATGGACGGTTTGAATCATCATAAATCTTATCAAAAGGAAGACACCATACAGGTCCCACGCCGTTATTTCCGTAATTTCCTATATCGCCTTTTCTTCTGGGATACAAATGCCAGTGAAGATGCGCATCGCCCATACCCAGCAATTCATAATTCATTTTCTCCGGTCCGAAAGCCTTTGATGCAGCCTCAGCCACAATGGACATTTCCTCCATAAATTTAAGGCGCTCAGGCATATCCAACTGGAACAATTCTGTATAGTTATGATTCTTATATAAAAAGAGCGCATAACCGTAAAAATGCTGGTTGTCGCCAATGACAACATAACCCGTTTCAAGCTCTTTCACAAAATACGGATTAGTTCCGTTCTTAATCATTTCAATTCTGTCGCAAATCAAGCACATATTTTTCTCCTCATAAAAGAAATATCATATAGCAGATATTTTATCATAAGTTAAAGATATGAAAAAGCCTCGCCGTATTCGAAAGGATAATAATGTTTTAGCCAGGCTACCTGATAGGCAAGCGTAGCGAAAGATAAAAGATGTGACTTGTTACCTGCATAGCCTGAATTATCAACCATCATAAAATAAATCTTTACGCCATCCTCAACACTAATCCCCTGAGCCATGCAACCTGAGATTCCTTTTTTTCTATCACCATTTATAAAAGCATTTCTGTTTTTTTCTATTTCAACCATGCTTCTTTTTCCAAGTGCTTTTCTTGCCTCATTGCTTTGCTTAAGCGAAAAACCACCTATTCTGTTAAACACTTCTATTATCTGTTCCTGATATAAAAGCAATCCATATGTGCTATGCGTAATTTCTTTAATAGTTTCAATATCAAAAACCGATTCTTTTTTAGAATTTCTCGCCTCTATATATTCATGATAAATTTCTTTTCTACTCCATATATTATCTGACTCAGGATATAACCATATGCCTGCAGCCAGTTGTTCAACAGAAAAAGGGCGCATTCTTTTAAAAAAATTCCTGATACCATTTCTTTCAAGGAATGAGATGTTATCTATATAGCCATTCCAAATGCAGCCAAATACATCCATATCATCATATTGCAAGTTGTAAATATCTATTTCTTTTCCTCTTTTTTCTTTAACTTTTTTTATAGTTTCGCTGATAACATATAATTCGGGAATTATTCCTATGTATTCTGTATCAAACGATTCAGTTATCGAAAGAACAGGGGAATCATATTTGTATTTTTCACAGGCATAATTAAATATCTCTTTCTGTCTGGTATGATCAAAATCAATCCATGCCTCCTGGAACTCAATCTTTTCGGAATGAAGAAACCTTTCAAATATCAGATTGTTAGCTATAGGATCAACCATGGTTATTCCAAGGCAATACGACACCAAACTCGATGGTAAAGTTCCTCTCCCCGGACCAACCATAATGCCTCTTTCCTTTGCAAGGCTGACACAATCCCACAGCACCAAGATAAATGCACTTAATCCGTTCTCACAAATAATATTTAATTCGTAATTAAGACGTTTAATCACTTTTTCTTCATCGTCAGGATATTTATTTTTCAAACCATCTATACTCAGTTTTCGTAAATAAGAATCTTCATCAAATCCCTTAGGGCAGTCAAACCTAAGTTTTTCTTTTGATGAAAGATCTATAGTAAAAATAATCATAATTAACCCCCCTTCTTTACCTATTGTTTTTTAAGAAGTCTTTCAAATGCTTTTGCTCCTTCTTTTTTTACAAATTCCTGAGGATCTTTGTATGGAGATAAATCAATTATCTGTCCTTTGACTCCGACATTTTCTAAAACCTCTTCTGCATTAGTTGCCGCTTTAATTCCTACATTATCTGTGTCGTAGCAAACATAAACTTTATCAGTATACTTCTTTAGAATGTTTGCTTGATCCTTCGTTAGTTTCGTTCCAAGGTTTGCAATAGCCATATCAAATCCGGCCTGATGTAATGAGATAACATCAAAGAATCCTTCACATAAAATCAGATATCCAGCTTTGGAATCCTTTGCACGATTAAGGCCAAAAAAGCTTTTGTTTTTATCAAAGACTAAAGACTTATGAGAATTAAGATATATCGGAGCTTCATTATCCAAAGTCCTTCCGGAAAAACCTATTACTTTGTTCTCATCATCAATTACAGGAATAATCAGTCTGTTATGAAACACATCTTCTATTCCATTGGTTTCATCAAAATCAGCCAATCCTGACTCAATAATTAAATCATCGTCAAATCCTAACGCATTAAAATGATAAACGAGCCCGTATAAATCCGTTCCGGAATAACCAAGGTTAAAGTAATCAATAGTCTCCTCATCTATATCAATTCCATTAAGAAAAGCTTTCACTTCTTTTCCCTTTTTCTCAAGCATCGACCGATAATATTTCATCACTTCCGCATTAAGTTTATATATTTGATTCATTTTCTACTTCCTCCTATTCATGTGCTTTTCTATTTACATCATAAAAAAAGCGATGTGCTGTTTTTAGCACATCGCTTTTTTATCTTATCGGTTTATTATCATTTATTGCATTTCAGAAAACCATTTTTTCAAGGTCCCCTGTGTTGCATCCGCAATTTTCCCTCTTGAAAGAAAGGATATATTGCGCAAGTTAGAGTCTTGAATCTGCTTTGATAAAGAATCGATAATTTTTTTATCCTCTTCTTTAAATTCAGTAACCAATAAACTTAATAAAATTTTATCCTTATCTATTGGCTCAATCTTTTTTTGATAAATCGATGAATATGCCTCAATTGTTTTATTGAATTCTCGAATAATTTCATTGCTTTCATCATTAATAAGTTTTTTATATGAAGCCAACTGATTCTTTATTTCTTCTGATAGTACTCCATCTTTCTGAAGCCTCTCATCATTAAGTCTCTTTACTTCAACAAATGCCAATTGCCTAGTAATCGTATTATATAGAACAACATCAATTCTCAAATCTTGTTTTTTATCAACTCCTTTTGAATAACTGAATTTGGCTTCTATATCTAGCAAAATAATATTTGAATCATTACTATCCACCATTGGAGAAAACTTATACAATCCAGATACTAATTTTGCTTCAGGACTAAGTTCTAGATATAAATTGTCTTTAATCTCAGGATAAATATCTTTCCATGAAAAATCTAATACCCCTGTTTTCTTTTTCCATTCTTGTTCTGTAATTTGTTTTTTGCTCGAACCTGATTTTAATATGGGTAAACATTTACTATCTATTATTGGGGTATTCATTGGAGAATTTATTTCACAAAGTTTTCTACCTTTCATATATACCGTCATCTTTTTTTGGGGACGAAATGCAATAAACGCTTCCCCTCTAATAACGTCATCCATCATTTTTTCAATAAAACCATTTTGAGTATTAAATAAATCTAGAGTGTTATCATAATCCCTATTAAAAGTACTTTTCATATATCTCTCCTTAAACTAAACTTCCTTAGTATCGCTATCTTTCAGGTGCCAAAATACAACATTGGATGTAACGTTAGATATAAACTCTTCCCAAAAAATATTATTAGTATGATGAATAATCACCTTCTCCGGCATCACCATCCTTAAAATCTCTTCCAAATCCTCTTTGGTAACATGGCCTGAAACATGTATTCTCTCAACATTCTTACAGCAGTTAAGCATCTCTCTGACAGAAGCAAGCTTTTCTTCATAGCCTTTCCACATCGAGTAAATCAAGCAAGTATCTTCAGGATATTTATCGGAAAAATAGCTTACTATTTCTTTGAACTTATCGCCGGTTCTGACAACCATTCCGCCACCAAGTTTTTCGAACTTTGGTTTAAGATAATCGCTATAATACAAAACCTTATTTGATTTGAATTCTTCTTTGCGGCTTTCGTCTGCGATTTGCTGAATCTTCTGCTGATATTCATCAGCAATAACATATTTCCCTTCGGGAACACATCTGGAAAAAGCAGCTATTCTGTCAATGTTCGAAGAAGATGTGAAAAGAAATACGTATTTATATTTTTTAATTAGTTTATCGAACTCTTCCGTAACCCATTTTTCATCTTTGTTATACTTCGATTCTCTGTCTAGATTTGTGCCTTCCGTTATCATAAGATCAATGTGTCCAATGGTCTTGAAAGTCTTTCTTACTCTGTCGCTGTAAAAACCATGAAGTCTATAATCTCCGGTAATAAGAATTCGCTTGCCATAACCTTCGACAAGATACATCAACGAATCACTCGCAGAGTGGTCGGACGCTAAAGGAGTTATCTTCAAATCTTTTATGGTTACAGGTTCATCTACAGATAAATCCTTTGCATCTTTCGCCCAGACAATCTCTCCTACACCAACTTTATGTTCCTGCTGCGCCTGAAGTATCTTGCGAGCAGTTTTGTGCATGTACACAGGTATCTCCGAGTTAATACTTGGTACTTCTCCGACATGATCACCATGATAGTGCGTAAGGAAAACGGCATCAGTATTTGCTTTGCCGAAGTTCAGGCCTTCTATCTTAAGCTTGTCCTGATTTCCTTCACCCTCCAATGGTGTTCCGAAGTCAAAGAAGATTCTTGTGTTATCTGTAAAAACTTCTGTACATACACCGCCAATCTGTGATGCTCCTCTTTGTATTCTAACTTTAATTACGTCACTCATATTTATTCTCTAGTCCTAAACTCGTGAAAGTCTACCTTTCCAAAATGTCTTTTTTATGAATAATCCCAAATCTCAGAAAAATGATGACATATCGCTTTTTCATCTTTTCCATCCAGATAGTAAAGCTCGATAATATTCCCCAACGAATCCATTAGTTTCTGAAGATTATCTCTGTAACCATTGTGCATTTCCATCATTTCGACAAACGCTTGGCTTTCCTTAAAAACTAGTGGTGTTACAACAAAATCATAATCCGAAATATCTTCCCTTAGGCCCTCTTTAATTTCTTTTCTGAACTTCCATGCATAGTCTTCCTTCAGTTTTGATTTGTTCAAATTATAATAATAAGTCAGTCCCTCTAATATACAGCGTAGCATTGTTTCCTTACTGCCGAATTTTTTAAGCTCAATTATGTGTATTTTCTTTGTATTTTCATTCACAGACAGCAAGTCTATTTTACCTAAATGAGAATCTTTATTCTCTTTTAAATAATCTTTAAGCGGTATTTGGTAATCAATTATTTCACCGATTTGTTCGTAATATCTTCGATGCATATTTTTTGCAAGAATTTCTTCTTCTCTATTGCTGGGATTTAATCTCTCGTTGCTCGTCAAGATTCCGTTATGGCTAGACACAAAATAGGATTTGTTTCTTATAAACATTTTAATTTTCTTTATCTTTTTAATGTTTTTTAGTACCCATTCTGCAACAACCTCGTTGCAGAGTTCAGTATCTTCCTTAACTGCACTAAGGTAATTTACTGCATCCAGATTATATAACTGCGAGATGTCTATTTCCTTACACATTTCAATAATCTGCTTCTTTGAATACTCACATATTCCATAATTACGTCCCATTACATTCATAATATAATCCTCTTCTTATTGGTACTTTTTATACATCGCCAAAGCCGTCTTCTTTATTCGCTCTCTCATACTCTCCGGCTCTAATACTTCTACATTGTTTCCGTACTGCATAGCCCAGTAGAAGAATGCGTTCGGATTACATTTAAGGCTAACAATGATATCGCTGCCTTCTCCAAACTCAACTCTGAAATCTTTACCGAAACTATCAACAAGTGTATCCATCATATTTTCGTTTGTACGCAGTTTAAATCGTTCGCTTTCGCCGGAATACATATAAACATGTTCTGATATGTACTCCTGGATGTTAAAGCCTTTTTCGAGGCCTTGAATGGTCTTCATCGGCTTGCGGTTTTCCTTGAGGATCTCAACATCTGTGATTCTGTCGAGCCTGTAATGCGAAACATCATCATGCTCATCATAATTTCCTATCAGATAGTATTTGCCTTTGTTGTTAATCATCTGATAAGGGCTGACAACATATCTGATGCTTCTTTTAGGATGTAGTTTAAAATCTATTCCATACTGCAGATATGAAAAAGCGATTTTCTTTCCTTTAGATATCGCGGTATCAATAGCCGCTATTGAATCCATTACATTCTGATTCTCGGAATTCTTTCCGCTGGATGTGCTGTGTACATAAGCCACATGTGACTTGAAGTATTTATTAGAAAACTGCTCCAGTTTGCCAACCAGTTTATGAGCTTCTTTATCCGTAATAGCTCCCGATGTAAAAACACCGTCTATTAAAAGACGAAGTTCCGCATCCGTGAATTCTCTTTCCTCAAGATAATAGCCTTTTTTAGTGCCAATCTTGTAACCCATTTCACGAAGAGAAACTATATTGCTTTTTACGGCTCTTCTCTCACAACCGGTACCATATTTCAATTTTAAAAGATCTATAATATCCTGCTGCTGAAGTCCATGTTCACTGTCCGAATATTCTTTAAGAACTTCCAAGATCATCATATTCAGCATTTTCTTTCCGTTTGCTTCGTACATAAATTTCACCTCTGTTATAAATAGTTTATCGGCAATTACAACTGCTATATTTATGATAATAATATACAAATAGTAATGTGCGTTTTTTTGCACATTTCTATTTTGGGCACAATTATACTATATGTCTTAAGTTTTTTTTATATTAACAATTTCTGCTCAAATCTAATCCAACAAACACTATTTCAAAATTCTCATATTGCGTATCCATTCCTGAACCTATCCTAAAATACTCATCCAGCATATAACCATATCCCATATCATGTGTATCGTAGATTTGGATTCTGGCCTTCACAATCATATCAAGAAAGAACGCGTCCTCACTGCTTACCAATGACAATTTCTCAATCTCATATTCCCTTAAAAACGGTTTAAAAAATCGATTCCAACCCTCCTCAAAAAAATTACCACCATAACAAAATTCTTTGCTGTTTCGGTTAATATATTCACTCAAAATTTCAAACAATTCTTCATAATACTTTTCAACGATTATTTGTTTTATTATTTCTTCTTCATTCATTTTTTACTCCAAAATAAAATAATTTCAGAATTTATAAATCTATTATTATAATAAAAAAAGCAATGCGCTTTAATATGCGCATTGCCTATTCAATCATTTCTTTACAGCATGAATTGTATCAAATCCTTATCGGCTGGCAACCACTTTACCGAGAGTAGTTCATCTTTAGATAACCACTTAGCAGCTTCTGCTTCTTTAAGTATTAATTCACCTTCAACTAACTTAGCCCAGAAGCAATCCATCGAAAGATGAAACGTGGGGTAATCATACTCAATAGTGTAAATCAATTCGTCAACTTCTATAGTTGCAGAAAGTTCTTCTTTAATCTCACGAACGAGCGCTTGTTGAGGAGTTTCTCCTTTTTCAATTTTCCCACCGGGGAATTCCCACCAGCCTTTGTATTCACCGTATCCTCTTGCTGTAGCTAAGATTTTGTCTCCGTCTCTAATAACTGCTGCCACAACACGCACATACTTTAATACTTTGCCATCATCGGTTATTATAACTTTCTTTCCTTCGGTAATTCCTTTGCTTTCAAGCTCTGCTTCCGGAAATTCGACGTACTTGCTCTCTTCATTTCTTATTAATCTAAGCTTTAGAAGTGCTGTCGGTTCTTTTCTTTCTGTTTCCTCACAGCCGTAATCAGCTTCTGTTATTTGTTCAACCGTATAAATCTCCATGATAAACTCCAAACATAATTTTTCCTATTTATTTCTTTTATCATCTATTTGATGTTTGGATTTATGACAAATCTTCCATCTACATAATCTATCTCTCTATTTTCGATCATGTTTTCAAGTTCAATTTCTATCTCTTCGTAATTATATTGTTTGGGAACATCAGTATATATCTTATGTTCAAAAACTCCGTCTTTACCGGATTTTATTATTTCAAAAATAGTTTGTCTTAATAATCTATTTGATTTTTCTAGATTATTATTTTGTTTATCACCATGTATTATTTCTTCCTTTTTTTCTAAGTAATCCTCTTCACTTATAGCCCCAGAATCCATTAAATCTTTATATTTTTTTATTAAATCCACTCTATCTGCTTCAGACATATAATCTATAGTTTTGGACGGCTTGGTGCACGCTACTATAAAAGCAATAAAGCTAAAAAGAAAACCCCACAAGAACCAGTTTTCTTCATATCCTTTATTTTGGATTACCTTATTTGTTGCAATTCCCCAAATAATCGCCCAAATTATTGCAGAAATAATAATTATAGGCCAATAATTCATTTGATATCACCCCTCAATTTATCCAATCAACTACTCTAACAAAATGATGGTTTTGTATATTTTTTAATACTCTATATAGTCTTTAATTCCTTCAAAAACTATGCTTGGAGATTCCGTAAAATCTTTTGTTGGTTTTCTAAAGATATCTTTTCCATCAAGCACACTGAATACGCGAATATATAATCCGTCGTTATAAATCGAAATATTATCATTAATTCGTACAAACAACTCTTTTGTATCATCTTGTACTTTAATATTTTCCTGTATTCTTCGAAGTTCATATACTAATCGATAATCTGCTTCAGATCTTATATTAAATAGCTCAAACGTGGACCTAACATTATGAAGCAAAAAATCATTTGTATATCTCGGTTTATAAACCCAGTCCTTCTCAAATTCTATTTTTGTAGCTATTTTCTTCCATTCACTGATTGTATATTTATAACACTTTGCATTGGGAGCAGTTCTACCTTTAAGACTATTTATATCTTTTCGAGGAAGAATCTCAGTTTTAGTAACTTTTCCATAAAACAAAATGCCTGCCTCTTCTGCGAACAATTTCTTTGATTGATAAATTGCAACATAATCTACCTGATGATAGTCATATAAGCTTGCAACAGGAACATAATAATAGTTTTCTTTGTGGCAAAGATCCCATTGTTCTCGAGAGCTTAAAGATCCAACGAGAACATTTTCTTTTGACCAATCAACCTTTTCGATTCTTTCTTCAATACCTTTAGGCAAGATTGCTCTATCAAAAGCACTGATATCAGATTCTCCGACCAGTTTTTCAAGTATTTCTTCTGCAATTGTTGTTTTACCCGGCAAAAAAGGAATTCCGCCTATATTTACTGATTGTATACTGCGATAGAACTGATGAGAACGATATTCCTCTTCATCATTTGGATACGGAAAAAGAACATAGGATCCAAACATTAATTTTTCATTTAACAAACCTTCTTTAGATACTATCGCGTCTCTATATCGATGCATAGTATTTATATCTGCAACCTTAGGTCCGGGTTTCTTGTCTGGATAATGTTCATCCGGATTCATTTCAACTTTATACTTCGCATCAAAAACATACTGGAAATGAGCATATTTTCCTTCCGCGTTTGTTCTTTTTGTAAGTTTAAGAACATTATCCGGAACCTGCTTAACGGTATCTGAAGGGTACTCTCCCGGATTATAAACAAGTTCAAATTTATCTCCGGTTTTTGCATCTATAAATTTTACTTCGGATTTTCGTTCTTTAGATAAAGTTACCGTTACCCCCTTGCGATTAGCCTTGATAATGTCATTTCCTTCATCAAGAAGTGTATATCTTTTTTTCATAATATTCACAAGCTTAATAAAACACCAATACTCATAAAGTGTAGATGTTTCCTTAAGTGAAAAATTATATACTTCGCCGCTGAAGGATATTCCTCTCTGAACTAATTGAAAATACCTATATAGGTCTCTATATCCGGGTGCCATTTGAAATACCAACGACATCGTATTTATGCTTTTAAGCTGAGAAACCTCATCAAACACAGGATTTTTCAATTGACCGTCAATCTTCGATATCATGCTATCGATTTTAGTCAAAATCTCGGGATCAGCAGTCTTTTCAGGATCTTTGAAACCAGCTAAATAGATACGTTTAAAACTTTTTAGCTTTTTTATCGTTGTCAAAAGCATGAATTTTACAAGTTGATTTTCTGTCGTATCATACGAGACTCTTTTTTGAACCCCTAAAGCATAACTCACGCTTTTTCGTCCTTTAGAACGATTAATACACTCCGGATGCTTTGTAATCCACTGCATGGATTTACTGTCTGTTTTTTTAATCTTATATTCGGGAACAACATTATGTTCTTTAAGTAGCCTATGATTTGGCTTTTGCATAATAATTTTTGTAGCTTTGTAATACTTATCAAATAGCTGACTTATAAGTGAAAAGAATATTGCAGGCACTTTATTTCTTGTATCACTAATAGTACCTAATGAGTAGGTCGAGTTAATGAAATCAATTGCCGCTGCTTCAACCATTTCATTTATGTCATTTCTAATAGCCTCATAATCATCCTTATAAGAAAGCTTAGAAGGAAACACTTCTATTTCTATCACAAGTCTATTGCCTTGATCATCAAAAAATATCAAGTTTGAATACCCGACATTATTACCAAAATTTATCACACCGCTAATTCGATCAGGTTCTTTATCGTCTATCGGTGATATAGCTTCTCTTATATATTTATCTGAATGATCAAAGTATAAATTCTTTCCTGCTAATGTTCTTGCACTTATGAGATAATCAGATTGTTCGAAAAATAGCGGTGCCGTTTCTTCTAAAATGTAATCTTTCCCTTTAGACTCACAGTCATCTCCGCAAATAGAAAGCGAATCAATACTTCCCCACACTTCTATTTTTGATGGCTGTTTCAAAAGAGCATCAGAAGAAAGAGAAGTGTCTTTTCTTCTCTTTATAGTGACACGTATATTAGACGCGACTAAATCGATTATTTGATTAGACCCAGAAAGAGGTAAAATCATCGTCTTCATATCTCCTAAGCATTGAACAAATCTTCTGTGCGCTCTTAGGATAATCCGCAGATCCGCCTTCAGCTAAATAGTTTTCCATTTTCTTCGAATCAGATTGTCCGTTTTTGCTTACATATGGACCTGCGCAAATCTTAAATAATTCTTTTAAGATAGTCGCTATTTGCTCCGAGCTCCCCTGAATTCTAGGAAGAATTTTCTGCATTATTTGGTTATCGAATGCTTGCTTTTCTGATAACAATTCCATTTTCTCGTTATATAACATGTAGAAAATTATCTCGTCACGCATTCTATATCCAAAGTGAGCATCATACTTTTTTAAAATATCATTTATTGATGAAACTTTTTTGTTCAACGTCAAAACAGTTTCCCATCGATCAGAGCAATCATTTCTTAGATTTAAATAATCAGCTCTTAAAAAGTCATTATTCAAATTGATAATATCAACTTCTTCATCCTTAGGATCTGCTAATTCCAAATCAACGATCGAAAATTCAATAGTATTTGCCCTATCTAATACCTTCTTGCTGAAAGGAAAAGTCGTTTCATCCATATTTACTGTTCCGATAATATAAAGATTCTCTGGTATTATCAGATTTGAATAAAGTTTCTCAGCCTCCTTATCTCCGACATAACAGCTCTTAGGAATAAGCTTATCCGTTTTTATTTTTCCTTCCTCGCTCCAATCCCTAGTCTCCATTACAGAAAGAAAATCGCTGAAATAGTATTCCACACGGGCCAAATTCATCTCATCCAAACATAAAATATACGGTAATTCAGGATCATTCTCCGCTTTTTTTATAAATTCAACAATCGCACCTGGAATGAATTTATTGTCCAAATTTACATGACCAAAAAGATCTGTGGAATCAGACCAATCCGGTTTTACTGCCACTTGCAAATATCTTCCATTATCAAAAGCTCCAATTGCTTCAGCAAAAAGACGAGCCATTCTAGTTTTTCCAGTTCCACTCGTACCTGCAAGCAAAACGAAAGGCTTTGATTTTAAACATAGATAGAAATTTGCTAACAATTCTGTATCGTATTTAAACCCTTTTGACTCAATATAATATGCAATATTATCTATAATGTTTTTATCTGCCATATCTTCTCTTTTTTCTTTCTTATCGTCCTTTTTTGAAGCACTAAACACCTTGTCAAAATAAGTCTGATATACCTTTATGAACTTCTCTAAATCAGCTAATAACGCATCATCATCTTTTAAAGAATCCACAGTATATTTTTTATAATATATACATCCTGCATCATAAGGTTTCGAACCGGTATTTACCGAATTATATTTCAAATCAACAAAAAAACCTAATTTGTTTCGTATTTCACTAGCTTTCTTTTCTAGGTTTTCTGCTGTCTTTCCGTTTTTAGATGTAGCTATACCTGTAAAAGAAATCTTCGTATTTTCTTTCTCACCCTGAGCTACATCAGTCGCCCCCTGATTCAGCGTTAAATACAACTCTTTAGTGTCCTTATTCACTAAATAAACAATATATACACCCTTTTGAGCTGTCGTTGTAATTCTTTTATCAAAAATGGCAACCCACGGTACATCTGTCCAACGGCCAGATCCTACACTCCCTTTAATTTTATAATTTTCATTTTTAATAGATGCCTTTATTTTTTCAACAATATCGCGACGCACTAAATTTCCTAAAGGTCTTTTAAAATTTTCCGTTTTTCGTGCATCTTTTAATTCTGAATCATACTCCGTAATAAGCTTTAGAAACATTTCATGTAATTCCATGTGCACCACCTTTTTTTATATCAGTTTGTATCTAGCATTTCTTCCTTTTTTCACACAACTAATAATTTTTCTATTCTTTAGTTCGAGTAAGCATTCATCCGCCGCTTCTTCAGAAATATCAAACAATTCAGCTATTTCTTGCCTAGAAATACTACCATGCATTTTTATATAATTCGAAACAACCTGCTCTCTATATCCGTTAAATATATTTAAACAATCGAGAATATAATATGCCATTGTTTCAACTACAGGTATCGAAACCGAATTCCCAAATTGTTTATACTTTTGAGTTTCAGGCATTCCTTCTGGAAATGAAAAATTATCAACACCATTCTCATCTACAAATCCATATCCAATAAAACCTTGAAGACGACCCCATTCAGTAGGAGTCATAATTCTTACATTTTGGGTATTTAGTCCTCCCTTTTTCTTTTTTACCGAAGGATCATCCAGATTATATTTAGGCATTTTCTGTATTATCAGATTTCTTTCTTTTCCCGACCCCCCTGTTGCCAATATTGTATTAGCTATTCTCCTTCCTCTTCCGGGTGAATTAACTATACAATATCCAAATCCATTTCCTTTACTTTTATTTCTTTTCTTATGATTTACCAAAGTATTTAAATATGACTCCGACATGTAATAACGTATATTCACTCTTCTTTCAAGAATTTGGCTTAAAGTCCGATTTAATAGCGGATTATCTTGTAATGTCGGCCACAATTCTTCTGGAAGTTTGTCGTCAATAAACCCAAACAATCCTTTATATAGTTTTTTATCAAACGCAATGAAATAAGCTCTTGGTCTATTTTGTGGTAATCCATAATCCTTAGTATTTCTTATAAGATTTTTATGTTTAATTACAAAATTTCCTTGTTGATCATATGAGATACCTATAACTTTGTAACCAAGTTTTTTCTCTAAAGAATCAATAATTATATGTATTGTTTTCCCTTTATCGTGAGATACTATATTTTGAACATTTTCCAGGAAAATCACCTTTGGGCGGGTTCTTTTTACAATTTGTTTAATATCAAAAAATATAGTTCCTTTAGTCGGATCTTCAAATCCTTCTTGATTTCCTTGGCTACTGAATGGCTGGCACGGAAACCCTGCAAGTAAAACATCGTATGGCGTATCCGCAACCTTATTCTTAAACTCATCACTTGTTAAATCATTTCTCGGATCATCTCCATTGAAATTATGTTCATATGTTCTGGCAGCATATTCATCAATTTCCGCTGATAAAACATTGTGAAAATGTCCCGTTCTCTCAAATCCCCTACGAATTCCTCCGATTCCGGCACACAAATCTATTGTTCTATACATTTTTCTCACCACCTATAATTACTTCACATGAAATTCCAGATAAATCAATTGTATATGAAATGGAATTTATCCCTTCCGGTTCCTTTCCACCAACAAACGATTCATCTATTATTTTAGGGAACTTTTCATCAACATAGTATTTATAAACATTCCAAAGAATAAATTTACGATCTCTTGAACTTTTCCCTAACTCAAAGCCTTTTTTGCTCAGCAAAAGATTTATATCAGAAACATCATATCCGTCATTCGCCAATCCATATACAATATCATTAATTGAATAACCTGTATCTGATGACATTTCAAATACACAAAAATATAAATACAAATCTTTTTCAGGTGGAGCCTTTAATTGAGATTTGCCATGAACTGTGATCTCTTTTTTGCTTCTTGATAAAGTTGACTTTACCTCTATCAACATCTCATCTGATTCAATATCGGCCGAACTGCCCTTAGGGCCGTTCCAAATAGCTTTCACCCCTTTTCGTACTAAATAGTCATATACCCATAATTCACCTAAAGTATCATATACCATTTCCTCAACATTCTTGTTTCCTAGAATTTGTTTCATCTCAATCCACCACTTAAGAGGTGAATCTGTAATTTCATTCCTAAATTCTCCGTATTCTCCAGGAAAAATAAATTGTTCACAAAGTGAACTGAAAACAGTTTTATTTGTAGCATCTTCCGTTGTTAATGTTAAAAAAATGTGAGTTGATTGATCTTCTTTGGTATAAAAACTCTGAGTCTTAAGTTTAGCATTTGAAAAATCCTCATTTATTTGTATATCTTGTTCTATAGGAAGGGCAACTCCATAGTAGCCATCCATTTTAAAAGTAAAAGCAGGATATTTATCATCCAATGAATCTACTCTCTGTAAATGACCATTTATATCATTTTCCCAATTACTTAGAATATTATTCCTCAGAGTCATCATTTTCCTCCTCCTGTCCTATACTAATAGGTACTTCATCAAATAAAGTCTTAGCATATTTTTCTTCTCCTCCAACTAACAATGAAGGCTCAATTGTTTTACATTTAACATTATTAAGTTTTGTTACTCCAGCAAAGTATTTTGCTTTGCTCTGACGTGATGAGTATTCTAACATCAAAGCTCTATAAACAGATAATCTATACCCCTTCCCAGGCGTTTCAATTAACTTATTAATATTATCAACTAAGTTGTCCTTTAAAACCTCATAAGTTTTGCTGCTGTCACCTTGCCACGACAAGAAAACATACCACCATAAAGTCTTTATCCATATTCTTCTGGTGCCACTATAGAATCTTTTTTTATTGATATTCTTGGATCCTTGCTCCATTTTAGCAGGGTATCTGAGATTCGTTAAGTCGGGGATAATTTTAACAGATATGTATCTCCACATATCATCATTAGCCGCATCTGATACGGAAAACTCCTCCTCGCCAGGTCTTAACAATTCAAATATCTTCAATCCAACATTTAAATCAAGCAAATATAATTTATTTCTGTTTTCACAAGCTTCCGGATAGTATTTATCAAATACTTGCTTTATTTCATTTCTCACAAAAATATCATATTGACTTAATCCATCAGTGTTGATTTCTTCTTTATTCCATTGAGCAAATACTTTCTCTTCAAATTCTTCTTTAGTCATAGAATCATATTCGTTTACAATTTTAATAGCTTCATCTAAAGAGAGTGTTCCGAACTTATTCATTTGTAACCTCCGACAGATCCGTCACCTCAGCTGCTTTACTTCGAATTGCTTCTTGCATAAATTTATGGATTTTTTCGTAATCATCATTAAAATCAAACTTATCCTTACACAAATCATACATTCTTGATAATTCAGCCCCAATCGTTCCAGGTTTTCCTTTTTTTAACTGCATATCCTTAAATTCTTGTGGACTAAGCTTTTTAAACAAAAGAGAATAAACACTAGCTGTAATTTCGTACATCATTTCAATATTCTGTATTCCTTTAGCTGTAACCTTCGGACAGCTTTTGTTTTGTGAGTTCAAATAAACCACAAAACTGCTTGCCCCAAACATTGCATCTTCAGAAGCATCTTCCCAATTATAAAAATCAACCCACCAAAGAGCATCGGTGTCAAATTTGTCTATTACAAACGGGAACGGAATTGTTTCATCACTTACTTCTAACCGATATGTTTCAAATTCACCCAAAATTCTTCCTGCAACGTTATTAAGTATTTCCTCTCCTTTTTTCACTTCCAACGCTGCTTCTTTTAAGTAAAGAATTATTTTTAAATCAAGTAGTCCTTTTACTTCTCCTGGAAAGAAAGTATGTTCAAAATACATTGACCATCCATTTTCGCCAAGCTTTTCTGAACCCTCTCGCGGAAGAATACACCCCGACATCGAAGTTGATGCATTCGTCCAGATAATACAAATTCCTAATTTCGATTCTTCACAAGCTACACCATCTTCTCCCCAAAGATAGTAAGGATCATTTATTTTCAGATCACGACATATGCGTAATGAATCGCGTCTCGGATCCCATAAAGTATCTTTGATTTTCCCCGAAGAAACGTTCAAAGAACTCACTCCATACTCGTTACATTTCATAAAATAATAATCATCGGTAGGAATAATATTGATTTTTTTTATTAAATCCTTCCTACTTTCAAGCGTAGGGTAAAAACGAAAACTCATATTAATCACCTCATATCTTCGGATGCTACAATATCATATTCATATTCTGTGCCTAAGGTAGCCAACGAAATAGTTCCTTCTAAAACAACACTATCAGTGATAGGCTTATCAAAAGAAATATATAACTTTGTTAATCCTTGACTAGTTTTTCCGGCTTTGATTTCATGACACAAGGAATATTTGAGTTTATCTTCTATGGCTTTAGTCCCTCTTGTCGATAAAATTGCATCATAATTTATTGTTTCACCCTTAGTAGTGATTTTCATTATTCTAACTTCCGAAAATTCAACAGGGAACTTCGATCTAATATCCTTTTCCCATTCCAAACAATGCATATTGCTTCCATCCGAAAATAGAATAGGATTAACACTTATATTTTTTACACCATTTTTACATTCCAACAAAAATTTAAGTACCTGTCTGTTTCCTCCAAATTCATATATCTCAGATTCAAATCGTAACTTCTTAGAAGTTGAACTACCGCCATGATCATTTCTTTTATCTGAGAAAGATCTTCCAAGTTTTCCTTTAGAAATATTTATCATCTTAGAAAAAGCATTTCCTAGTCGATCGGCATTTGATCCATTTTGAGGTAAAATGTCTCCACGTATAAGATTTTTAATGCTATCACTTACACGTTTCTGAATACTGGAAACTATCGTCATACGATCATGATCTTCCCAGCCTTCATGGTCAGAAGCCTCACAAGAAATAAGATATTCCTCAAGTGTTTTCCCCGCGTATTTTTTTACGGAAAGATTTTTCTTTAATCTTTTATTTTCTCCCAAACAAGGAACAAAGAAAGAGAAAACATACTCATTTTCATCTTCAGGTAATGGAATGCCGTGAACCCATTCGTCTTTATATGCATAATCAATCACCATTCCTAATCTTCGAGAATACATCACTATCGGGCTTCGGCTATCAAATTCTTCATAATATCCCAAAAGGATAAAAGGTGTTAAATTTTCTCCCTGATCTATATTTACCTGGTTTTGGGGGATTTTGGCCGTAGCCAAATAACCTACTACAGTATTCCCGTCTCCAGAGTTATCTATGTAATTCCTAATGCTTATAGAATTAATTGTGTTTTCGTACAAAGGCGACCATTTTGTTTTGCTTTCGTTATTACAGCCATAAGATCTGGTTAATGCCGCTGTATAAAGCCTTTGTGTCAATTGAAAAAACGGATACATTGAATCATAATTAATCAATTCTCCATTTACACTCGCATATAACCATTTTTTTCTTTCCGGTAATTTGGGTAAATCTAAGTTGTTAATCACCGGAGCATACCACTTTTGAATTGATAATTTTAAATATTCTATAAATCCTTCTTCATCAACATAAGTCCACGCACATCTATCTTTAATATCCGGAAGAACTTCCATTTCTTCGGATATCATGTTAGTCATTAATTCAGAATAATCAACATACGGAATAATTACTGAGGTTCCAGTTTCTCCCTTCTTGAATGGTTTTATACCGAAAATGTCTAAGTACTCATTTATCTCTGTTTCATTTTGTAAAGGAAGTATATTGGCATCAAGTCCTTCTCCGTCTAATGATTTACCCCACCATGCTTTTCCCGCAGAATTAGAACCGTTTATATGTCCTCTTAGAATAGCATTTTCGTTTTCTTCATTCTCAATCAACGTAACAATTAATCTTGATTCATATTCATCTATTTCGTTCTTTATTTGAGAATAGTAAATTACAAATCCCTGGCCAACGCCATAATATGCACTCTTGCCATATCCCCAGTTTCCACCGGAATATTTTTGCGTTTGCGCTTTTCCTGTATCAAAAACTAATCTATAGTAGTTTCCATGGTCATTTTCATTTTCTGAGGATACCGTAAGCGGTCCGGTAAGTCCTGTTGTTCCACCGTCTCTGATTTCCAAGTATTTGCTATTTGTCAAAGAAAATCTTTTCTTTATTTTTTCATCTAATCCCTCAAGAGTGTCAATAAATCTTTTTCCATCAAATTCATGAACATTAAATGCTACCGAAAAGAAATCTCTATTAGGAAACTTATCCGCCGCATCCGAACAGTTTTGTACAACTTCTCTAACCAGCAAATCAATTTTAGATAAATGCCAATTTTGCATGGCCTCAAGAGTCATATGGCCATATGCCACGCCTTGAAAACTATTCAAAACTTTACTCTTCAATATCATCTTCATCCTCCTGTGGAACACTCACTACAACACTTTGTATATGATCTTTATAAGTAGGTTCGCCTCCAATTATAATACTGTAGCCAATCAAATCCGATTCAATTCCTAATTTTGTTTTTCGTTCTGAAGGTTTACCCCCGTCTTTGCTTATGCAATAAATTAATAAAAGTGGTATATCTGAATAGCCAAGCTTACCTCTAATTGCCTCAACATTTTTACCCTTTTTTCCGAGATTAAGACTCGCTTTATCCGTACAAGAATCCGCATCAATATCGCAAATTCCATCTTTACCGGATCTCATAGAACCGATGTCTATATGAGTTGTAACATCTTTTAGCTTTGTACGTTCAACTTTACCTAATTTAACATTCAATCCGTTAATTATCCATTTATCTCCCTTATAAATTGAAGAACCACAAACAGCAACGTTCCAATACTTATAATTTCCGTTTTCGTTTTCTTTACCAAACCATGAAATAAAATCACGCATTTGATCAGTAAATCTTGAAGGGGAATACTCTTTAAACGAAAAAATATATTCCAAAATAATTTCAGTTGAAATATTTTTCCAAATATGGGATCTTTCAGGATAAACATTCGATTTTTCCGGTTCACCTAATTTGCATAAAAATTCTTCTGTTAAATTCAAATTTTCTTTTAGAATCGTGCTATCTTGAATAAACTCAGTAACTTCATAACTTTCACAACTATAGTCCATACTACATGGAACCATAAATTGACTCTTATTCTTTGCCGTAATTAAAAATCTGGCAATTGAAGAAGTACTCATCACTGCTGGAAATAAGACTTTAGGATCCTTTCCCATCTCCTTGTAACTGCTTAATGTTTTTCTTAGCTTTTCATCAACTAATTCGAGTACTTTATATTTTTCTATTACTTTAGGAGTCATCCAAATTCTAGGATATAGTTCATACCCTTTTCTATAACCATACCAGCGCGCCATTTGCATCAACGAATCTGCTTGATTTGAATTACGAGTAAAGAAAGTACAAACCAATCCTTCTATTGTTAATCCCCTTGATAAAGTATTTCCTCCTATAACGATAAAGGCAGGAGTTTTTTTCATATTGTTTAATTTTTCATCATTAGGATATATAATTCGAAGTTGAATATCGGAATCATCAGCGTATTTTCTAGCACTACAATTATCAACACAAACATGAATACCTGTTTCGGAATATTCCAAAGGATTATTATCATCGGAAACAATTTCAATATTTTTAAATTGTTCATTTAGTATAATTTGAATCTCCGGAATAAGTTCCTCAAACGTCGGATAGGCTTTATCTACATACTCCAAATCTTCATATAAGGAATATGATTCAACCAAGCTCTCATAGGAAAAACTGCTCGTTTCTTTCTCATAAACTTCACGACATAATGATAAGACGCTTCCGTTTTTTCTGTTTTTTTCAAACCAAAGTTTTAAAGCCTCATAGAAACGAAAATGCGCTTGATTTCCAATTGATGTATGAATAAGCATACTGATCGGTTTTTTCCAATCTTTTATTCTTAATGCAGCGACACAACAAATAAACCATGCTACTGCTTCCTCAAACTCTTTAGGAAAAACAGTATCATCTCCCTTTGATATTTTATTTATTTTTTTGTAGGCTTCATCAGGAACTGGTCTGATAATATCCATACCGGGAAATTCTTCCTCTTCTTTTGATCCCCAAATGGCTTTTGATCCAAAATAACTATTATTTTCAGGAAGACACATAATAAAATCCTTAGGGTATAAAGAATCTTTGTATGCTTCATTTAAGACATTTGCATATGGTGTAGCAGTAAATGATATATAATTAATTGCTTGAAAATTACTTTTGGTACCATCCTCTCCGACACCATTTGCTAAATTCATAATTTTATTATTTATTGCTGTACGATTGATTTTTTCAGGATCCGTCATATTCGCCGTGTTTATACTTGCCTGATCAGCCTCATCATCAATTATCAGAATTCTTAATCTACTTGCTATAGTTTTATCAGAATGTAACCAGTGTAATAATTTATCTAACCTGGAAGCTTGTTTAAGGCATATCATTACATAGGTTTCATGATATCTGTCCTTTACAAAAGTATTCGGTTCGCTAAAATTGAAACGCGCATCTCGTATCGAAATTGTTTTATTATCAGAAATATCTTTCAAAAAATCCTCATTTGAAGAAGATTCCAAAAAATGCCAATCTGCATCCTGGCATCTACTAATATCATTTATAAATCTGTCTCTTGTTTGAACACGTAAATTTTCTATTGTTCCCGATAAAATTATAATAAAATTCCAATCATAATGAGCTGCCATGGTGACAAGTCCAATCATGGCTGCCGTTTTCCCAGACTGAACACTTCCCATGACAAGTCCTTTTTGAGGTCCTTTTTCGCGCGTATCTTTTCTTATACGATTCAATAACCAATTGCAGCTTTCCGTCAAATTCTTTATGGAATCTTGAGACATTCTAATTTTTCCATCTAATTTTCCTTCAAGCTTTTTTTCATAAAGAACCCACGCATCGTGAGCTCCACTGGGAATTGGATAAGAAACCACACTAGACTCAGCATATATTCCATTTACAGAATCTTTATCAATTTCAATGTAACTACTTTCAACCTCAGAAACCAATATAATCCATTCCTCGGGAGTCATATCCATCGGAGCATACATTAGCGGACATTTCATTTTTTGAAATTCTTCGTCAAATTTCTCTTCAGGAACACATAATTTTTTTATCTCATCCCACGTATATTGTTCTTTTTTCTTTTTTATAATCCAATCAACACTTGTTTTATAAATGTTTTCATCTTTCATATTTATGCCCTCTAAAACACTATCGTTTTGCTATTGTTTGTTCAATCAAATCTGCGCACTCTTTCGTGCTCTTTTTTATTTCTTTCCCCCAAAATCGAAGAACAATCCATCCTTCTGAAGCCAACCTTTTATTTACTTCTATATCTCTTTGAATGTTTTTTTCTATTTTAGGAATCCAAAATTCACGTCTTGTTTTAATTTCGCTTTTTTTATTATCCCAATCATATCCATGCCAGAATTCGCTATCGCAAAAAACTGCCACTTTTTTAGAGGGAAACGCAATGTCCGGTTTTCCAAATATCGTCGAAACATTCTTTCGATATCTAATTCCTCTTGACCATAATTCTTTTCGTAATTTGATTTCAATATCAGAGTCTTTATTTTTTACTCGCTGCATATTGTAACTAATTTGTTCTTTTGTCTTTTTCAATGCAGCTCCTTTCTTTGTGTACTGTCTCGCCACAAAATCATATTCTTTTCCTAGGACGACCTATCTTTTCATCAGGTTTATTCGCATTCTTGGGAATTATCCATCGACCACCTAATAGCTGAGCTCCTTTTATTTTCCCCATTTTGCAATAATCTTGAACTCTACGTTGAGAAATATTCCATATTTTGGCAGCGTCCAATGAAGTCATATAGTTCATAAAAACCTCCACTTTTTGCAAAGAATAAAATACATTTTTCTATAAAATAAATTATATAATAAGCTCCTACTGTTTACAATAAAACTCAGCGCGTTTGCGAAAGATTTTTCATAAAAAAGTCTTCCGAAAAAATCGGAAGACTTTAACTTATTTATCCGGAACTTATTACTCTACTCCAAAATCCCCAGTATACTCTCCAACCTTAACAAGCTTGTTATCCGCAACCACGAATTCGAAGCCGTCGCTCCAGGGAGTGTCGCCCTCCATGATAAACCATACATGTTCGGGGTCTCCGCCTTTTTCGGTGGATACATGCATCGCCTTGAGTTTGATGTATGGCAGGATATTATCACCGTCGCCGTAGTCGGCCACTTCATCTATGCCGGGACCCTCGCTGATGCTCTTAATCTGCTCAAAATGCTCGTGTGCCTTGTTGACTATGGTTTCCTTGGAAATAGAGTTAAAGAACTTGATACAGGCGTTTATATACTCATCCGTCGCGCCGTCATCATACACTTCAACATTTGTCTCGAAGAGTGTTGCCCGGACTTTTCTTTTTTTATCTTTTTTATCATCTGAAAAGAACTTATCCGGGGAAATGAAATACACTATACTCATCACGAAGAAAAGTGTAAGTATCGCTCCCAATATTATTACTCCGACGGGGCTGTAAATCCTGCCCCAAAACGCTATCAGCATCACGATATAAAACACTTCAAAACACGTCGACAGAATCAATGGTAATAATAGTTTTTTTCTGTTTTTGCTCATAATAACCCGCCTTCAATACAAAGATTAAACTAATTTTATCTTTCCAAGAAATATTTTAATTTAATCCTTTTGCATTTTCAATACATACACCGCCCATGCAAGGCAGATAATGCAGGCGATAATATTTATCAATCCGAACTTCAAATCTGTAATTCTCTCAAAGTACCTGTCACACGTTGCTATGGTTACATATCTGATGAGTTCCGATATCAGGATGAGGAAAGAAAATACATAGAGCTTATTTCTTTTATGATCTGTCTTTATTCTGAGGCTGCATGCTATTAGCGAAGCGAATAATATGACTGTGAGGATTATTCCGATTATTTTAGGAGCGGTAAATAAGCATACAATTCTTTCGCCAAACGGTGTGAGCGGCGCGGATACAGTCTTGGGCATAAGCTCGGAATATCCATGCCTTTGTCCGAATACATAAAACGCAAATGTCGGAGGTGTAATCGTTGAGAGATACCCCGTGATTCTCGTACCCACACTCGCCGCGAGAGCCACAATAAGGTTAATTACGCCTGTATGAGACTTACGTATAAAATACATGCAGTAACAGAATATAAAAGCCACATCCAGCAGTAAAACTTCCCAGACCAGGTAGCTGCTTTCCCTTTTGGTTTCCGCTATCGGAACATATATTAAACTGACCTTATATATTGCCATTCTCCTGAATACCACATTAAACAAATTGCTGTATGTAAGCATACCAAGGAAAAGATGTGCGATCATAACCGCCAAAGATGATGCGAGCCACCTGGATTGTTTATCTTTTATGATTGATAAAATAACCAATACCAAAACAGCCGCCAATAGCGTCAATTGTATCGGAATCAAATACTCTGCATGATTTATGCTCCAATTTAACACTCTGTAGTAAATCCTCAACCAATCCATCTTTTTCTCCTCTTTTATGAAAAAAAACTCACCTGACTTATAAACAATCAGGTGAGATATTCGTTACGATTTATCTTATTTTAAAAGCATTTCTTGCCATGTTCCTGCATGCAGTTTGCAACATCGGGACATTTATAGCATATTTCGTTTTTGCTGTATTCCTGGGCGAAAAATTCTTTTACGTTATCCAGTGTAGTATCTGCGATATTGGTTAATGCTTCCTCCGTCAGGAAAGCCTGATGCGATGTTACTATAACATTCGGCATTGAGATTAAACGTGCCAGAGTATCATCATCAACAATATGATTGGAATAATCATGGAAGAATACATTCGATTCTTCTTCATATACATCCAGGCATGCTGCACCGACTTTTCTTTGTTTTATACCTTCTACCAGAGCTTCCGCATCAATTAATGCACCTCTGGAAGTATTAATCAGCACCACGCCTTTTTTCATTTTTGCAATGCTGTCTTCATTTACCATATGACGATTTTCATCGGTTAACGGACAGTGGAATGAAATAATATCGCTTCTTTCCCACAACTCATCTAATGAAACATATTCTATTCCACTTCCTTCTGCAGGGAACTTGTCATATGCTATTACATGCATTCCGAAACCTCTGCAGATGTCTATGAATATTCGGCCGATTTTACCGGTTCCGACTACACCTACAGTTTTCCCGTGAAGATCAAATCCGGTCAGTCCGCTTAAACTGAAGTTAAAGTCTTTGGTACGAATATATGCCTTATGAATTCGTCTTATAGATGTTAACAGAAGCGCCATGGCATGCTCTGCTACGGCATACGGCGAATACGCAGGAACTCTTACAACATGAATTTTTTCATAAGCATACTCAATATCCACATTGTTATATCCCGCACATCTTAAGGCAACCAGTTTTACATTCATTTTTGTCAGCGAATCAATAACCTTCCTGTTAATATCATCATTGACAAAAACGCAGACTACATCATACCCTTCTGCCAGGCGAACGGTTTCTTCTGTTAATCGTGTATCATAATAATTTATTTCAAACTCTTCGTTTATATTTGATTTAATGAAAGAATTTTTGTCGTAATCCTTTGCATCAAAAAAGGCTATTTTTATCTTTTCCATTTCCATTCTCCTTAGTTTAGCATTTTATACAGTTCTTCAGTCGCCAGTCTGGCTTTGGCTACGATTGCTTTCTCCTGATCTTTGGGGACGGGGTATAGTGTCATCTTTTACTTTATGTCGTAAATATAATTCTTAATAATCTCTTTGAATTTCTCGGGTTCGGTCTTATAGATAAAGTGGTTGCCCGGAAGATAGGCCACTTCAGAATTGCCCATTTTCTCAAGATACGGGAGCAGTTCTTTTTTATTCGCTTCTTCGCTCTCGGGATCCGACAAATCTCCGTGCCTTGCGGAGATATAGAGTTTCGGGACGTCCGTTTCTGTGAGTGCGTTCCATGTAGTGTTGCGGTTTCTTTTAACCATCGCGCCTTCATTTGCAGTCGCATCGGACGGGATTGATAACTGCTGGAGGATGCAATATGCTCTCCATTCATCCTTTGAAAGGCCGGCGTTATTCGTAAGCAATGCAGGGAGCAGAATGTCTCCGAGGCCGAAGTTTACGGCTACTTTGTATAAAAATGTTCCCGATGCTTTGCCCTGCATATCTTCCTCTGCGATAGGCTCAACATATGTACCGTCAATGTTGATGAAAGCCTTGATTTCCTCAGGATACTTGCTGACCCAGTAGGAAGCGTATGTACCGCCCATGGAGTGCGCCATGAGGATATAGGGCTCTTCGATGCCTGCAGCTTTTACGGCGCTTCGGTATTCTTCGACGATAGCTTCAACGGTTCTGGCTTCCTTGGTGTCGTCGCTTGCGTCCCATCCGCGTCTTCCTACGTAAATAAACTGATACTCATCTTCAAGTTCTTTGAGTGAAGGTCTTATTTCAGCCGACATTCCACCGCCCATTCCACTTAAAACAACGATGTTTCCCCTGCCGTTTTCATTACCGAATTTCGCCACGTTCATTGTATAATCTCCGACTGAAACCGGATTGTAATAGCCTTGCTCGGCCAGGAATTTCATATCCGCAGAATGCTTGATTTTGTGGAAGATGAAGAGGCCTGCGAGGAGAGCCACAAATGCTATGGCAAGCACGAGCAGGACTTTGGCTGGGTTGAATTTTTTCTCTTTATTCTGTTTCATTTTTTTCTCTCTTCCTAATTATTGTGCAGGCGCGAACTGCGTCCATGAAGTCGCTTTCTTTTATGCCTGTTGCCCAAAGATCGGGCAAGACGATTGCTTTATAGGCTTCGAGCCCTTCTTTAGAGAACTCGTCAAATATAACGTATGTGCGCGCGTAGTCGAATACTGCGGGTGCAAGCCTTGCGTTCATCCAGTCTATGATTACGTAGTCTGCTTTGTCGCGCGGCAGCATGATGTTTAGAAAATGCATGTCCAGATGGCATACGCAGTTTTTCTCTTTGTCTGATAGACGCGTGATGATTTCAAGCACTTCGTCGCTCTCAGCGTCGCTTAGGCCCATGCCAGCGGTGTCTTTTAGGAGGGGCATATTGATGCCTGTTGCGTCTGTATTGTGTACGAAGCGGAATGCATCGGCCAATGTGTTAAAGCAGGTGATGTCGCCCGTCAGGGCTCGTTTTTCAAGCATTTCGCCGTCCACGAAATCCATTTTGATGATGTGTTCGTCGTCCGTGTCATAATACCTGACGCTGCAAAGTCCGGCGTCGTTGACGGCCTTTTGCTGGCTTTTTTCGAACGCTATCCACTCCGCGGGATAGGTTGGTTTATATACTTTGTAGGCATAGCCTTCGTACAGAAAAACCTCTGCCTGCGCGCCGGTGCCTATCAGTTGTTGTGTTCCGTCAAATTGCATTGTTGTGCCTCGTGATTCAAGTGTCTTTTATGAGCGGGATTTAGAAGAAACGATAAAGCAATACTTCGTATAAAAACAAAAATACGCATAATAAACTCGGAAGTATTGAAAGTATACTTAATACTATTCCTATGTATGCTTTGGGAAGGCCTCTGTCGTCCTTAAGCGTTGCTATACCGCTGACAATACCCGCAACAGGCATTATGGGAAGCAGAATCATGATGTACATCATTCTGTTTAAAACAAAATAAACGAAGATACATCCGATACTGCACAATAATCCAATCAGTCCGAATTCAAATGCAAGCTTTGCCTTTCCTATAGCCTGAGGAAGGTGATCGGGTGCTACCTGGTCAAACTGCTTGGCGTTGGCATTCTCGCTATACTCTTCCTCAATGAATTCATTCTGTTCGTTGTTGAAATTTCCGTCCATGGTAGTTCTCCTTTACTGACTTGGTAACCATTACATTATACCATAAATTTTGACACTGGGGGACGGGGGTGGAGTGTCATTTTTGACGCCGAAAAAACTTTCAAAAACCTCTTTACATTTTCGAACATTTGTTCTATTATATGCTTACCCCCTAAAAACAGGGGAGCCAGGCACACTGTGTGAGCCAGGCACCCTATAGATGGAGAATCGTATGAATTATCAGATAATCGCGGTTGACTTCGACGGAACCCTTTGCTACAGCAACTGGCCCGAGCTCGGAGAGCCCAACCTTCCCTTAATTGAATATCTGAAAGCCTGGCAGAAGCAGGGCAACAAGCTGATTCTCTGGACCTGCCGTGCCGGAGACGCGCTCGATCGCGCAGTATCATGGTGCAGTGAACATGAGCTTTCTTTTGACGCCATAAACGACAATCTTCCGGAAATTGTCGAACTCTATGGCAACAACTCCCGGAAGATAA